>Ga0194132_10002335_pt1 | contig 35953 bp, 35 predicted proteins | sample TA2KigOf80mmetaG_FD_148612 | JGI IMG/M metagenome (GOLD analysis project Ga0194132, IMG submission 148612) | Freshwater microbial communities from Lake Tanganyika, Tanzania - TA2015054 Kigoma Offshore 80m | ecosystem: Environmental > Aquatic > Freshwater > Lake | place: Tanzania: Lake... | reverse complement strand
AAGAGCTTCCGCAAACTGAACGCACCACAGCTTGTCGGAAAAGTAGCGCGCGGGACGAAGTATGACAATGGCAAAGAGATGAGGGTCGCCGCCTAGTATCTTTTTACACACCTATTGACAACGGCTCGAACAATTTGTTGTCCGGCCTATGAGCAAGGCCAATGCCACCAACCTCATGGCGCATTTTTTCCCCTTTATTTCAGCTATTTATAGAGGCTGAACTGCTTCCAGCCAGGTCCATTGCGAGCGCCCAAAGCACCTTTTTCAAACAATTGTTGTCCTTCGTTGAGCAGTTTTGTACAGATAATTGCTCGCAGGTAGGGTCGGGTTACCAAAGATTGCTAGGAGCGTGTTCGGACGTGTAAAGTAGTCAAGCCGCCACCGAAAATCGGTGGCACCCATGACCTAGCCCGAATTCTTCATGCGACGAGGAAAACCCATGACACTGTGTCAATCGAAGTGGAACTCTGGAGGAGCGAAGGCATCAGCGCAGATCGTTCGGTTTGATTCGCCGATGCTTGGCATCTCTTCGACCTTTTCACTGCCATTCGCAGAGCAGGGCGACCGCCGGCCGCCCCTACAGGCCGGCATCGAAGCGGATATCTGTTGCCTTCGCTCCGGAAGAGTTTCACTTCGATCGCGTTGCAGCGATGAATAATCCGGGCTAGAGGTGTTACTGCTTAGGCTCAGCGCTGGAGAAAACGATGGATAGACTTTCAAAGCTGGTCGATTTCACGTTGGATCATCTGCTCGAACCTTCGGTAAACTGGGTTATCGATCACCCGATCATCTCCGTCGCCGTGATCGTTGCTCTAGTTTTTTGGTCGATGCGCGGCTATCGCATTCTCTGAAAGCCGGCAGGAATCGAGCCGCGAATCTCGTTGCTTTTTTGTTCAGCGCTCCATTAAATGGACCCAGCCGCGCCAATAAGACCAGGAGTCCCTATGCCACTTGTATCCGCCCTCGCCGCTAGCCACGCGCCCAATATTCTCTTAGAACCGGGGCGCGAATGGGAAGACTTCATGGATTTGCATTACAGCATGGCGCCGCAGGGAGACGCCAAACGGCCCACCTTCGAACAGCAGCTGCAATTGCGCCGCGACGCGGAAGCCGCCTTCGCGGCCCTCAAGAAAGATTTGGACCAAGCCATACCCGATGTCCTGATCGTTGTCGCCAACGATCAGTTCGTCAACTTTTTTTGGAACAACATTCCGAGCTTCTTCGTCACCATCGGCGACGAAGTCAAAGGACAGTTCACGCGCCACAAGTTTCACTACAAGAACCATAGAGAATTGGGCAAAGCGATTGTCCGTGCCGGCTATGACAAAGGCATCGATTTCTCCTACGGCGAATACGTCGAGCTGCAGCACACCCAGACCGTGCCGCTCTATTTTCTCGCCAAGGAAGCGCAGATGCCGATCTTGCCGATCTACGTCAATACTTGGGTGGATCCGGCGCCGTCACCGCGCCGCTGCTATCAAGTGGGCGAGTTGATCCGCGCCGTGGCGGACAGCTCCAAAGAGCGCATCGCCATCCTCGCCACCGGCGGTCTGTCGCACTTCCCCGGCTCGCCGCGCATCGGTGAGATCGACGAAAAATTCGATCACCAGCTTTTACAAGTGATGCGCGAGGGCAAGGGACAAACGCTCTGCGATTATTCGGTGCAAGACCTACTGCAAGCGGGCGACACGGAGTTTCTCAATTGGATGGTGGTACTCGGTGCCGTCGGTAAAGCCAAGGCGAGCTACACGGGCTACATGCCCGATTTCGTCGCCACCGGCTGGGGTTTTGTCAGCTGGAGCCAGGTTTAAGCATATACGCTTCGATGGAGAAAGACCCATGAGCTGCTACGAACTCAGCCGTTTAATGTTTGATTTGAAGATGAACGAGACGGTATACCAAAGGGCATTGACCGATTTTGCATCGGTGATGGGCAACTACGAGCTTTCCAGCGAAGAAAAAGATGCGCTGCGCTCCGGCGATCCGCGCCGGCTGCGCCAGCTCGGCGTGCATGGCATGCTCTGTCTTTACTTGAAACGGCTCGAACCGAAGTTTCGCGACAACATTTATTGGCAGCAGAAGTAGCGCCGGGAAAATCGGTTTGCTAGTATCTGGCACAGTCACGTCAATCACATCAACGCTCGGGAAGGATTAGCCAATGGATCTTGGATTTAAGGGTAAAGTGGCCTTGGTCGCAGGTGCGAGCCAAGGCATGGGCAAGGCAGCAGCGATGGGTTTTGCCCGGGAAGGGGCCAAAGTGGCCATCTGCGCGCGCGGCGAAGCGGCGCTGAAAGCCACCGCGGACGAGATTCGCAAAGCCACCGGCGGCGACGTGCTCGCCATCGCCGCGGACATGTCGAAGGCGGATGATATCAAGAAATTCGTCGACGACAGCGCCAAACACTTCGGCCGCATCGACGTCATCGTCAACAACGCCGGCGGTCCGCCTCCCGGTGAATTCATGAAGTTCACCGACGAAGACTGGCAGAACGCGTTTAATTTGAGCTTCATGAGCACCATGCGCATGACCCGCGAGGCGGTGCCGCACATGAAGAAAGTCGGCGGCGGCAAGGTCGTCAACATCACCTCCTATTCGGTCAAAGAGCCGATCGCCGGTTTGGTGCTATCGAATGCCGTGCGCAGCGCAGTCATTGGCTGGGCGAAAACGCTTTCACGCGAACTGGCGCGTGACAACATACTTTTTAACAACGTTTGCCCGGGCCGCATCGACACCGATCGGGCCAAGAAGCTAAACAAAGCGCGCGCCGAAAGACTCGGCCGGCCAGTGGCAGAGATCGACAAAGAAATGGCCGCCGAAGTGCCGCTTGGTCGCTACGGCACCGCAGATGAAGCCGGGGATTTGATCGTCTTCTTGGGTTCCGACCGCGCGAGCTACATCACTGGCACGACCATCGCGATTGACGGCGGCCTTGTGCGCGCCACCCAGTAGGAGGCATTTTCGTCATGGTGCACTTCGTCATCCAGTGGGACTTGCCGGACCAAAAAGCCAACCTGCAAGTTTACGCTAACAAGGCGCGCAACGATTGGCTGCCGGCGACGCTTGCCCACAAAGGCGTCATCGAGATTCGCAACTATCGCAACCCGCTCGAAGTCTCGCCCCATGTCGCGATCACCATCGACTTTGAAAATATGGAGCACTGGCGCGACTTCATCGATTCCCAGGACTACATCCGCATCATGCGCGAACTGCGCATCTTGGGTTGCCGCAACTTCGCGGTTAACGTCTGGGCACCATCGAAATATTTTCCCGAGGCGATGAAGCCGTAACCTCTCCGGGATTACCGCACGAATGACCCCTTAGGGGCGGCTCCGGCCGCTCTTTTTTTTCGCTCGGCACTCGGCTTCGTCCATCTCAGACTCCCTTGACGAAAAGTCGGGCATAACGATCCGGCAATCATATTTTTCCCTCGGAGTTGCTCCCTTAGCGTGACATTTTTTCGCTCGGACTGGTGCGCAACGATTGACTTGGAAAAATATTTTGAAAGAATCTTGACGATGCGTTTTCGCCCTAACAAGAACGTGCTAGTTGCCATCGCGCTCGCCCTCATCGCTCAGATCTCTTGGGCTGCGGTGATGCCGGCATTTTATTACGACGGACGGATGGTCAAGTTCGATGCCTCCATCGGCAAACCCCATGCGCACTGCCTTGCACGCTCCCGCCAGTGCGACACCGTGCGGCCCTGGTTTGGCCTGAGCAAGATCGCCGGCATTTCCGGTGTCACTCTCAGCGCCGCTTCGCTGCGTTTTGATCTCAAACAAAACCTTTCGACTTGGCCGGTATTATCCAACCGCTTCCAACGATCTCCGCCGCTCCGCATCACTCTCTAAGAGCAATCGAAAAAGTACCTTCAACGATCTTCGCGCCGGCCACCGCCCAACACGCGGTCCGGCACAAGCGTTGTGTGACGAATTTATTGGCGGAGACAAACCAAGTTTGCCTTAGACATCCTTAGCCCGAATTATTCATGCGAGCGGGTAAACCCATCACACTGTGTCGATCGAAGTGGAACTCTGGAGGAGCGAAGGCATCAGCGCAAATCGTTCGGTTTAATGCGCCGATGCTGGGCATCTCTTCGACCTTTCCACTGCGATTCGCAGAGCAGGGCGACCGCCGGTCGCCCCTGCAAGGCGGCGTCGAAGCGGATATCTGTTGCCTTCGCTCCGGAAGAGTTTCACTTCGATCGCGCCGCAGCCATGAATAATCCGGGTTGGGGTTGTCACTTCGGCAACGTTTCGGTTCTGGAATGCAAAGTGTTCCGTGCCGACACCGGCACCGACAACCCTGTGCATGAGAGGAGGATAGAAAATGTCCCGAAGCTTTCACAGCCGCGAAGAAGACTGGTCTACGAAATTTTATTCAGATCCGGTAACGGTCATCGAATTCTACGACACGATGAAGCGCAGTGTGCACTTGCAGCCCGAGAAACGCCTGATGTTGGCGCTGCTCGACGACGCCGTCAAATGCTTCCAGAAATACTTCGCCGCCCAAAGGGGGCGAGGGAAGCGGCGCTTCATCGAAGTGGAACAATGGTTCTGGGACAAACAACGGGACGATGTCTTCAGTTTTGAGCATGTTTGCGCAGTGCTCGGCCTGAGTCCGGGTTATCTGCGGCGCATGCTGCTGAAATGGAAGGAAAGCACAAGCACTGAAAACGCGCAGAGCTCTACCACGCTGGCAATCAAAAGAACTCGCCGGCGCTTGCACTACGCCGCGTGACTGCTGCACCGCCGCTCGGTTGCTGTTACATTATCCTCGACCGATCGCCGGTCGCGGACGATATGATATGTTGTGCCAGACTTTCCCGGTCGGCTATGTCTTCGCAAGAATGAATCTGTAAACCCGATTCGCTGGCGCCACCAACAGAGGAGGAGAAATGAGCAACAAGATGAAGCTCAACGGCTTGGTTCTGAGCGGCGTGTGTCTAATTTGGAGCTGCGGCGGCGATAAGCCAGCCAGCACCCCGGCACCGCAGGCGCCGGCCCAGCCGGCGGCGACCGCTCCGAGCCCTGGCGCCGAAAGTAAACCTGCCGCCGAAGGCCAAGGCGGCCTGGTGAGCGGCAAGGTCCGGTATAAAGGCGAGCACAAGCCGCGCACGCTCAAAGTTGGCAAAGATACCCAAGCCTGCGGCACGAGCAAAACCGATCCGAGCCTTTCGGTCTCGGGAGCCGGCGAGCTGCGCAACGCCGTCGTGCACATCACCGACCTGAAGACCGGCAAAAAGTACGCGCCGCAAAAGGTCGTGCTCGATCAAAAAGGCTGCGAGTACAAGCCGCACGTGCTTGGCCTGATTGCCGGTTCCACCGTTGAAGTGCTCAACCCCGACGGCATCCTCCACAACGTGCGCACACTGAGTAAAGTTAATTCGCCGTTCAACCTCGCCCAGCCAAAGTTCAAGACTTCGTTAACCGTGCAGCTCGACAAACCGGAGATCGTGCCGGTGCGCTGCGACGTGCACGATTGGATGAGCGGCTGGTTGTTCGTCGCCGAGCATCCTTATTTTGGTGTAACCGATGACAGCGGCGCATTCTCGCTCAAGGACGTCCCACCGGGGAGTTACACAGTGGAAGTTTGGCATGAAAAGCTCGGCACCCAGACTAAGAAGGTCGAAGTGTCAGCCGGGGGAAAAACTGAGTTGAATTTTGAATTTGCCGCCGCGCCAAAGTAGCTTGGCTCGAACGGCGCCGGAACCCTATCTCTCCACTTGAATCGTGCCGCTCTCCACCGAGTTGGCGCGGTCCGACGTGGGTTCTCCAAGGTTGGCTTCTAGAGAACGCTGCAACTCCACGGTTGTGTTGGTGAGCGCTTGCAGTTTGGCGACGATCTCACTTAGAGATTGTTGGGCTCTGCGCACCTGCTGTTGTTCAGCGGCCTGGTCACGGAGCTGGTGTTCCAGCGCGCCGATTTCCCCCCGCAAACGCAGGTTTTCGTCGCTGATCTCCGAATGGACTCGGACTCGTTCGGCAAGCTGGCGGCGAAGCTCCTCACGTTCAACAGCATCTCCGTCAGTCTGCTGTGGCGCCGGCTCGTTACATTCATCGCCGCCCCGCGCAGGACGATTGGAAAAAAGGCCGGCCATTTCTCCCTCAATCTCACTGATCTGCCGTAATGCTTCTTCACGCCGCTCGCTTAAATCGCCATGCTGAGCGCCATTTTGATAAATGCTGCGGATCTGCGCGAGCTCGAACTCGGCCGAGCGCGCGCGTTCTTCGTTGCTCAATTCACCTTGGCGCCGCGCCATGGCATCTAAGCGATCTTGCAGCGATTGGGCTGTCGATTGGCTCGTGTGCAGTTCTTCTTTGAGGGTCGCAACTTCACGCACTAGATCGCGATTTCTCTGCCGTGCTTCGTCCAGTTCGGCAGCTGCGTCGGGTTTATCTCCATCACTGGCGGGCAGAGCGACGGGATTTGCGTCGGCGAGAGGAAAATCGAACGGGTCCTTTTTGCTCTTTGAACCTGTCAACGCCCGTTCGAAAGCAATCAGATAGGTTGCGCGCAGCGCCACGGCAAAGCACGCTACAGTGATGAGCCATACCAGGAGATTAAACAAATGTCTCCCATTCTATAGAGCGAATTCCCCGCTCAAGTTGCCAACCCGGATGTTCGTCAACAACGTTGCACTTTCACGAGCTCTTCTCTGTGTTCGCGCATCAAGAACACAGAGACAGGGCCGACACCCTCTTGAAGCCATGACGGCCTCCGAGCTGGTTTTAGCCAAACCTATGCCACTGGGGCAAGGCAACGAAAGGTCACAACGAGAGAGTAAGTCGGGCAAACCATAGACAAATAGTGACAAACAATATGACGTGGTACAACCTTACCGCTGGTTCTATGAAGGATTTCACGACAGCACTGTATGCCGGTAGCTTCTGCTAGCTTTGAGGCCACCGCTCATCCGCGCGTCGTCAATCCGTGTTGACAGCATGGCCGGGCAACTTATAGAAAAATTTCATCTAGACAAAATCGGGAGAGAGAAAATTTATGAAGGACGCCGTGCGCAGGTTGAATGACGAATACGGTTTCAAGCTCACCGACAAGGAAATCGACATCGTGGCACAGCAGGCCGAGGAGGCCGCGCTGCTGTTTCGGCCACTCTTCGAAGTCGACGTCGATGACATCACGCCGCTCACGAAAGTCGACAAGCGGGTCATCGCAACGCCTGCGCAGAAGGGAAAGAAAAAATGAAGGACCTCGATCTCGCAGGGCTGACGATCAGCGAAGTCGCGCCGCTGATCAAGAAAAAACAAGTCTCACCGCTGGAACTCGCCAAGAACTATCTCGATCGGATCGGGAAGCTTAATCCGAAACTCAACGCCTATCTCGCCATGTGCGAAGATGAAGCTTTAGCCGCAGCCAAAAAAGCCGAGCGCGAGATTCGCCAGGGCAACTATCGCGGGCCGCTCCACGGTATTCCGTTTTCCATCAAAGACAATATTTGCACCAAAGGCGTGGTCACCACCGCCGGCTCAAAGATCCTCGCCGACTGGGTGCCCAATCACGACGCGACGGTGGTCGAGCGGCTGCGCGCCGCGGGAACGATCATTCTCGGCAAGACCAACATGCACGAGTGGGCCAAGGGCAGTAACAGCATCAACCCGTTTTACGGCACACCATACAACCCTTGGGACACAAGCTGCATACCCGGCGGGTCGAGCAGCGGCTCAGCGGTCGCCGTGGCAGCCGGTATGTGCATGGGCTCCATCGGCACCGATAGCGCCGGCTCGGTGCGCAATCCGGCGTCGCTCTGCGGCACCGTCGGCTTGAAGCCGACCTTCGGTAGGATCAGCTCCTACGGCGGCGTCGCCGGCACCGGCGGCTACACCGTAAATCATTTCGGGATTTTCACGCGCAGCGTCAGAGATTGCGCGCTCGTCCTCAATGACACAGCGGGCTACGATCCGAAAGATCCGATCAGCTCCGATGCGCCGATCATGAACTATACGAAAACCCTCGGTGCTCCGGTCAAGGGCATGAAAATCGGACTAATCAAAAATTATTTCGATCAGGCGACGGTTAGCGAAGTGCGCCAAGCGTTCGACGAAGCTTTGAGAACTCTCAAATCGCTCGGCATGAAAACCCAGGAGATTGAGATTCCGCACATCGATCTGATCCCCGCGGCGCAAGCGGCGAGCACGCGGCCCGAGGCCAACTCCGATCACGATCATTATTTGCGCACCCGGCCGAGAGACTATAGTCCGGGGCTGCTGTACAACTTGATCGCCGGTCTCTTGACCCCTGCGCCGGTGTACGTCCATGCCCAGCGCGTGCGCCGGCTGATCTGCCAAGAGTTCGATGAAGCTTTTAAATCAGTCCAGTTAATTGTTGCGCCGACCATCTTCGCGCCGGCGCCGAGCATCGACGATTGTAACCGCGGCTACATCGAAGCCGATGGCAAAAACATTAATCTGCAAGATCGCGCGGGGAATTTCCTAACTCGCTACACGATTCCGTTCAATGTCACTGGGCTCCCGGACATGAGCGTTTGCTGCGGCTACTCATCGAAAGGACTGCCGATCGGTATGCAGATCGTCGCGCCGCCGTTCCGCGAAGATATCGTGTTTCAAGTCGCTGATGCCTACGAGCGCAGCACCGCGTGGCATAAGCGAAATCCGCCGCTGTGAACGGTTCAGAAATCTCTCTCGCCAAGGCGCCAAGACGCAAAGTTCGGAGTCTAGATTTTTATTTCCGAACTTTGCGCCTCTGCGCCTTGGCGAGAGAATAATTCGAACTCTACGTCCCGTTGGACTTGAACTGTTCCAACCGCTGTTTGAACAACTCCGCCCGCAGCTTATCCGTCGCGACGCGATCCAACACCGGCTCATCGCCATCGATCACCACACCGTAAATCGCGCGCGCGTCCTGGCGCGAGACGATGCCGTCTGCGACGTCGCGCAGCACCCTGTCTGGTTCGCGTTCGAGCGGGTCGCCGTAGCCGCCGCCGCTCGACATGCGCATGTAGAGAATGTCGTCCGGCGCAAGATCGAATTCGCAATAAGGCAAAAGCTGGCTTTCGCCACCAAGCTCTTCGAGGCGATCGGGCGATTCTTTGCTGGCGATCTTCTCGGTAACGCGAGCGCCCTGAACGAGCGACAGCAAGCTCGGCGCGCCGGGATAACCGCCAAAGATGCCCTGGCCGGAATTGCGCAAGCCGGCGACGCCGAGGGCGACGCCGCGGATTTTCCCCTTGGGTGCGTCGTAGGTCGTCAGCGCCGACTCGCTGCCTGTGCCGCCGCGATACTTTCCCGCCCCCGCGCCACCGGGCGTGTGGCGCCGGAAGAGATAGAGCAAGGGAAAGTTGGCTTCGAGCCATTCGATGTTGTGACAGCTCAGCCCGGTGCCGGTGTCTTCGCCGTCTTTGTACGAGCCGGCGCCAACGCCGTCAAGCGCGCCTTCCGATAGCGTCGACACATAAAAGTTGCCGTGCTGATTGACGCCGGCATGGCGTGCCAAGCGGTGGCCGGCGTTGAGCGCCATCACTTCGCCATTCCACTTCGCGCTGGTGGCGAGCATCTGCATGATCACCGAGTTGGCGACATATTTTACCGTCGCGCCACCGGAGGTGGTGTTGAGCGACACCGGCGCCGGCGCTGTGCAATTGACCACCGTGCCCGCGGGGGCGATGACTTCGATGGGGTTGAGCGCACCGTGATTTTTCGGCAAATCGTAGGCCAGCGTGCAGAGTATCGCCTCGTAGCAGGCGCCGAAGGTTGCATGGTACGGCATGTTGATGCCCTTTTTCGCCTGCGGGCTGCTGCCGCTGAAGTCGAACAGCAAACGGCTCCCCTGTTTTTTGAGCGCTACTTCGACCGTCCAAGTATCGCCTGCCTCGATGCTGCCACTGTCGCGCCAAAGGCCATCAGGAATTTCTTCCAGCCGCTTGCGCAGGATCGATTCCGAATAGTGCAGCATCTCCTGCGACACCGCCGCCACCAGCTCGGGACCGAACTGTTCGTAGAGGTCCTGCATGCGCGACTTGGCGACGTTGTTGGCGGCGATCTCACATTTGAGATCGAGTCCAACCATCACCGGCTGGCGCGTCATATTGATGAACGCATCGAATAAATCTTGGCGCAGCTCGCCGCGCTCGACCAGCTTGATGCCGGGGATGCGAATGCCTTCGTGGCAAATCTCCGTAGCTTCCGGCGAGTTGCCGCCAGGCGACAGCGCGCCGATGTCCATGACGTGAACGAACGTCGCGCTCCAACCCATCAGTTTGCCTTTGAAGTGGATCGGCGACACGACGTAAACATCCGACTGATGGATTGCCGCAACGTACGGATCGTTGAGCAAAAAGATATCGTCGGGGTAGATACCGCCATGCTTCTCGAAGCGCTCAATGATGCGCTTGACCGCGACGCCGGCACAGGCGACATGCCAGCCCATGGCATCGCCGGCGCACAGGACGTCGCCGTTGGCGAGATAGAGCGCCGCCATGTAGTCGTGCATCTGTGTCGTGTTCACTGTGCCGCCGACGCGTTCCAGCGTCGTGCCCATTTCCATGGCGATCTGGTAGACGCGATGCGACAAGATCTCGAAAGTAACCGGATCGACGCTGCTGACAACCGCCTCCATTAGGCTCCTCCGACGTAGATTCTAATATTACGATAACCATCCATTGCGACGCGGTCGCGTGGATTGACAATCACCGTGGTCACCGGCGTTTCGATCACCGCCGGCCCGACGAACTCCGTGCCGGGATGCATTTTCTCAAAGTCGTACACGCGCGTTGGCGCGAACTTGCGGTTTTCCTCGAAGTATACCTCGCGCTCGCCTTTGCGCGCCGCGCTGCCGTCGGATTTCCTCAGCGCTTCGGCTTTGATGTCCGGTTTGTTAAGCATGCCGACCACCGTGAGCCGGAACGTAAGAATCTCCTTACCCGCCTCGCGATACCCCGAGCCGTGGCCGAAAGCCTGCTCGTACATTGCGTCGAAATGCGCCGCCAGCTCGGTCATGTGAGCGTCGGTGATCGCTTCGGCGCCCGGGGCGAACGGCACGTTCAGTTCATGGATCTGATAGCGATAGCGCATGTCGACGCTGCGCCGCACTTGAATGTCGCTCGGCGCAAAGCCGGCGGCGCCAAGCTCTTTGACGCCGCGCTGCAGGAGCTCGGAAAAATTATCGTTGACGCGTCTCAAGTCGACCGGCAGCACGACGTGATCCGACTTGCCATACTCATACACGACATCGGAGCTGATCAGCCCGGTGGCGCTGTGCACCGACGCGGTCAAAGGAATCACCACCTGGCGCACGCCAAGCTCCGCGGCGTAGCGGCTGCCGTGCACCGGCGCCGCGCCGCCAAAGGCGAACAACACGAAGTTGCGCGGATCGTGGCCCTTTTCCACCGTCGCTTTACGGATCAGATCGCTCATGTGGGAATTGGCGATACGGTAGATGCCGCTGGCGGCCTCAACTTCGGTCATTTTGAGCGGCCCGGCAATCTTCTGCCGCAGCGCCGCCAGCGCTTTGGCTTTATTGAGCTTCATACGGCCGCCGAGAAAATAGTTCTCGTTCAAGTAGCCGAGAACTAGATCGGCGTCGGAAACCGTCGGCTCGCTGCCGCCAACGTCGTAGCAGACCGGCCCAGGCGCCGCGCCGGCGCCCTGTGGCCCGACTTTGAGCAAGCCGGTTTCACCGTCGATCCAGGCGATACTACCACCGCCGGCGCCGATCGACTCGACCCAGATCTTGGTCGACAAAATATTGTAGCGCAGAATTACCGGCTTGTAGTCGCGCTCGATGACACCATCGCGCACCAGGCTAACTTTGAATGTCGTGCCGCCCATGTCGGTGGCGAGAATGTTCTTCTCGCCGATGTGTTCGCCGAGAAAACGTGTGCCGACGATGCCCGCGGCAGGGCCGGATTCGATAACTCCCACGGCGTTCTTGCAGGTCGCTTCGATGCCCAGGACACCGCCGTACGCCTGCATGATCAACGGGTCGCGAGCCAGCCCCTTAGATTTCAAGGTCCTTTGCAAGTTCTGCAAGTAGCTAGAAATCTTCGGCCCGATGTAGGCATTGAAAACCGTCGTCGCGCATCGTTCGTATTCGCCAAGATAGGGCGCCACCTCGCTCGACAATGAGAAAAACAGCTGCGGGTATTTGTTTTTGAGAATCGCCGCGAGCTGCCGCTCGTGGCCGTCGTTGACGATCGACCATAGTAAACAGATGGCGAAGGATTCGACGCCGCGCGCAACCAATCGATCGATCGCCTGCTCTGCGGCCTCGGCATCGAGCGGGATCAACTCTTTGCCCTTGTAGTCGATGCGCTCGGTGATCTCTTCGACAGAGCGGCGCGGCACGAACGGCTCGGGCTTGACCAGCGCAGAGCGATGCGCGGTTTCGTTCTCGGTCAATCCTTCGGCGACCTTGCCGCGCATCATGTGCAGCGTATCGCCAAAGCCGCGCGTCAGCAGAAGCCCAGTCTTGGCACCGGCACGGGTGATCAACGTGTTGTCACCGATGGTGCATGCGTGAAAAAACAAGCGGGTTGAGCGGAACAGCGTGTCGACGTTATCGATGCCCAAGTTCTGCGCCGCATCGGCCACCGAGTTCAACGCGCCTCGGGAAAAATCATCGGGCGTCGAAAGCGATTTACCGATGGTGATCTGGCCGGCTTCGTCGACCACCACACAATCGGTAAACGTCCCGCCGATGTCGACACCCACCACGTAGTTCATAGGTTGGTCTGCTCGTCAGCCACAAATCTTAAGCGCCACCAGTGCGTACATCTTTGCGGCGTCGACGATGTCTTGAATCTCGACGAACCGCTCGGCTGCATCCGGTGCGCTTTTGCGCGACATCCCAAAGGTCGCGGCGGGAATACCGACTTCGTTAAATATATTAATGTCGCGCCACATGCTCGTCTCCGGCGTATCCACCGGCGGCGGCTGGCTGCCGCGCACCGCCGCATGGGCGGCACGGATCGCGTCGACCAGCGGCTCGACGTTCTTCCCTTCGTAGCCTTTGCGCGCCATGAAACACTCGACGGTGCCGCCGAGTCCGACGGCGGCGACGACCTGCTTCAACTCCTTCTCCACCTGAGAAAAAGAAATCGGCGGCGGCACGCGCACGTCGACGTAGATGCTGCAGCTGCGCGGCGTCGTGCTCGGCTTATAGGGAGCGCCGGCGCGAATCGCGCCGATGCTCACCTTCGGCACCATTTTCCCGACCGGGTAATCGATTGTATATTTGTGCTCATACTCCACCGCCCATTTTTCGATCGCTTCAATGACCGGTATCATTTTGATCAGCGCGTTAGGATTCTCTTTGACGGCGCCGCGCGGCGGGATGCGCGGGGTGTAGAACCCGCGCCCTTCGAGGGTGATTTTGAAATAGGCCGCACCCGCCTCGATCCACGTCACGCCGAAATCGGTGGTCTCGGCAATTAAGGCGAAATCGCCGTTCACGCCATGCGTCACCGCGTGGCGGCTGCCGAAACCCTTGCCGATAAACCGCGCGCCGCGAAATTCGTCCACCGGTCCCATGCCAATCTCGCCGACGACCATGGTCATGATAATGTCGCCGTTCAGTTTCACGCCGCTTTGCTTGATCGCTTTGGTGGCGATCATGAAAGCTGCCATCGGGCCGCGATCGTTCTGCACCGCCAGGCCGAAGATGCGCCGCTTATTGTAATCGACCCGCGCCGTCGGCCCCGGCGGCGGCGCTTCGTCCAAGCGCATCGGCATGCCCTGCTCGGAATCCATGTGGCTGTTGAAAATCAAATTATGCCCGCCGCCTTGGCCGTTGAGAATCGCGATCGTGTTCGAGCGGCCCTCGCAGATCGGCTGCTGAAACGATCGCTCGAAACCGTTGTCGTTCAGCCAGCGCAGCACAAAGTCCGCCATCGGCTGCTCGTAGCCCGACGGTGCCGTGATGTTGCCCATGGCTACGGCCAGATCGATCAGTTCCTTCTCGTCGATTAGTTCAAGTACTCGCTGCTCTTGCGCGCTCAACGCCATGAAGATTTTCCCCCAGTCCCAATTACTATTTAGGCAACTTATCGACAAACCCTTCCTTGACCAACTCCTGAATCAACGAATTATCGTAGAACTCTTCCGGGTTACGTCCCGCCGCTTTGTCGACCAGCGCGTTCTTGATCGCGGCAACATCGGTCATTGGCACCACCGAAGTATTCTTGACGAAATAGTCGTGCGATTTCGCCATCGCGTCTTTGTCTCTCAAGCGCGCGTATTTCTGCATGACCTTCAGCGTATAGTCCTTGTCGCGCGCGTAAAGATTGAGCCCTTCGATAAAGCCCATCAAATAGCGCTTCGCCAACGCTCGATTGCTGGCCAAAAAAGATTTGCGTGTGACGATGGTGCCGGTCGGATATTTGATACCCAATTCGCCGAGATCGGCCAAAACTTTCAAGCCGAGCGAAGTTGCCGCATAAAGCCCGGGCGGCGCTAACACCGTGGCCGCCACCGCGCCCGACTGGAGCGCGGCGATGCGCTGGCCGTCAGGACCCGATTGCACAAAGGTCATATCCTTAGGCCCCAACCCGAGTTTCTCAAACGTAAAATAGGCAGCGTATTCGTTGATGCCGCCCAACCGCGCCACCGACATGACCTTGCCTTTGAGATCGCTCGCGGCACGAATCTCCGGCCGCACGACAAAACTGTAGGGCATGAAGTTGTAGGACGACGCGATGATCACGAAGTCGGCGCCCTGAACATTGGCCTGAATCGCCGCGGTGCCGGCAGCGTTGGCAAACTGCAGATCGCCGGCCAACATTACTTGAAACGCCGCGGCATCCCCGCTGATCAATACAAGTTCTGAATTGACGCCATGTTTCTTGAAGAAACCCGCTTCCTGGCCAACCCAGATCGGCACGTTGAATCCCGACGTGCCGCCGTAGCTGGTGCGCGCGTTCTGCGCGTGGGCGGGCGCCGACGCGAGCAGCGCCAACAGAACGATCCATTTGCCGTAACGAAACATGGGCGTCTCCTTCTCTTCTTTTGTTTCTAGCGATCGCGACTATACATCAAACGCCTTTCGATAAAGTTGCCGCACGGTCGATTCGCTCTGCGGCGGCTCTTGGTGGACCAGCGCGCGGTAATGGCGCTGCATTCTCCTGCTGATCGGCAGCACCTTGCGCATAACTTCTTCTTCACGCATGGAGAGCAGGCGGCCGTCCTTGACGACAATTTTGCCGTCCACCATCACGGTATCCACCGACTGACCGCTCTCACAGAAAACCAGTTGATTGACAACGTCCGCCGCTGGCGTCAGCCGCAGGTTCGGTCGCAGAATGACGAGATCGGCGCGGTAGCCCTTCGCAATCTTGCCGATTTTGCCGCGCCACGCCGGCACCGCCTGCGCGCCGTTGATCGTTCCCATGCGCAAAGCGTCGAGCGCTGTCACCCATTCATCGGAATTTTCGGTATTCACCCGTGACAGCAGCGCCGCCAGGCGAATCTGTTCGAATATCGTGTAGCTATCGCTGGTATCGCCGCCGTCGGTGCCGAGCGACACGTTAATGCCGCGTTTTTTCATCGCCACCACCGGTGCGATGCCGCTGCCCAGTTTGAGATTGCTCGCCGGATTGTGCACCGCGTTAACCCCCGCCGCGGCCATCGCATCCATCTCTCTCTCGTTGACCCACACACAGTGCGCCGCCGACAGCCGTTGCGAAAACAAGCCGAGCCGCTGCATGCGCTTGCCCAAGCCTTCGGGATAAAGCTGGCGGCCGCCCCAACGCTGCAGCTTGGTTTCAAGTAAGTGGGTGTGAATGCCTAAATCATGCTGCTCCGCCATCTCAACCACTTCCCGCACCAACTCGTCGCTGCAGCTAAACGGCGACGAAGGACCCAACATTAACGACACAGTTGCGGCGGATTGTTTTAGATGCGATAGCATCGGTAGAACTTGTTCTTGCCAGGGAACCTTCGGTTTTTTAGCCTGTGCCCGCGCAGCTCGTTTAGCCGCGACGATCTCGACAAAATCCCGATCGAGCAGCGACGGTGTTAACACACCGCGAATGCCGGTCTGCTCGAACGCCCTAACGATCGCCATCATTTTCGGCTCGGAAAGTCCCGGTCGGGTCGAGAAATGATCGACCACCGCCGTCACTCCGTTCTTCAGCATCTCGGCGCAAGCGAGCGCGGCCGCTGCACCGATCTCCGCCGCCGTGGGATTGGCCAATTCTTCGGTACGCGCGCGATAGCCACGCCAAACTTCCATGCGCAGATTGTCGCGAAAGCTGCGCTGTAATATCTCGGTCAGATGCGAATGGGTATTGATGAGGCCGGGCATGACGATCTTGCCCGTGCAGTCGATGCGCTGGCGGATGGGCAAGCCAGCGATCTTGAGGTCTTTGCCAACGGCGGCAATCACGCCGTTATCGACTAGGATCTGCTGTCTTTCTAAAACCGGCCGCAGTTTGTCTAAGGTCAACAGGCGTGCATTGTGACAGAGTATCATCTAGGCTCGACTCAATGACTACTACGCCGAACCTATTGAAACCATTAGCCGTTGTCCAGTCTTTATTGCTTAGAAAATTCCAATTTGTGATCTAGGTTTCTGGATTGGAATTTTGCGCACCTGATTCGGCGGGTTGATAATCAAATAAATCTGCCGCCGGCGTAGCGCGCGCCGCTCTCGCTATTCCACAGTGAGCGTTGACAACTTGTTGATAAGTTGTCGATAAGTCCCATCCCCAGGTCTGAGAACAGCTCTAGTAAGCCTTCTCAGCGAATTGGCTAAATTGCGGTCATAGTTTTCTCTTGGAAGTCGAGTACTTAACCAACATACGCACCCTCGTAGGAACCCTTACGTACCTTTACGTGCTTAGAGTGCCGTGTAGAACATTAAGAAGCAGCGTTGGATCGCTGCAAACTCAAGAACTCTCCAACGGTTCTCAAAAACCCGTCCGGACAGCTCGCTTTCTACTGCTTTGAAGGCAACCGTAAGCTGATCCAAAGTCTGTTTCCCATAACTTTCACCTCTAGCCCATAAGTCTATCAAGATGAAAGGACTCGTGCCAAACTGGGTTGACTCCTGAATCTCCCTGCGTCACTCGCCGCTCGGCTGCTCAAACGTGCAAAAATCCGATGACCACTAATAGATCTACCTGCAACCGGTGCTGTCTTGCCGCTTGCATGGAACCAACGTAAGATAGGTGTATAAGTGTTTATCTGCATACGAGGTTCCCAATGGAAGATGAATCGGTTCGCTGGAATATCAAAGTCTCGAGGGATACCGACCTCGCGCTGCGCACTTTCTTAGGTGCCCAGGGAATGAAGAAGGGCGACCTCTCCAAGTTTATTGAAGAGGCAGTGCGCTGGCGCGTCTTTCATCGAACGGTCCAGGATATCAGAATGCGCAATGCTGATCTCGACCCGGAGAAATTGCAACGGCTGGTTGACGATGCCGTCGACGAGGTTCGCTCCGAACGACGCGGTCGAAAGAAGTCTGCTAAACCCTGATGCGTGTGGTGCTCGACACCAATATTTTGGTGTCCTCGTTGATTTCTCCTGCCGGTCATCCCGCCACCATATACGATGCTTGGCAAGACGGTAAATTTACGCTGTTGATCTGCACTGAGCATCTCGCCGAGTTACGCGCCACACTGCAAAAACCGCGCATCGCAAAACTCATCAAACCCCATCGAGCAGGCCGCCTTGTAAATCAAGTCAAGGAACTCGCGGAGGAGATTAGTCGATTACCGCGGGTAAAACGCTCGCCCGACCCGAACGATGATTTTCTGCTTGCTTTGTCCGAAGCAGGCAATGCCGACTATCTGGTGACGGGTGACAAAAGTGGCTTGCTCTCATTAGAGCGCCACAAATCTACGCAAATCCTAACCGCAAGAAAATTCGCCGCGTTACTGGCAAATTGACGAGCGCGGACTACTAACTAAGATATCACTTGCCGTTCTCCTTAACACGATGAAAGTTGATGGGGTTTACGTGCAGAGCATGATCTTAGCGACGAAATTTCGCTAAAAGAAGCCGCAGCGAAGCTCGCGGCTCTCGAGCGGGACCATTTGGGAATTGCCAAAGTTTTGCCAAAGTCGAAGGTTTCCCGAGCAGAGTAATTTCACCGCAAGTGAAATCGAATCGCTGAACCTAGTGAAGATACCTCAGTTTAGCGGAAGATCCTGGGACGCACCGCCATGTGCCACGCTAGTAATTCCGTTATCCGACGACCGCTTGATTGACCATGCTCCGGCGCTGGCTCCATCAGGAAAATACACAGCAATATCTGCTTTGCCGTCGCCGTCATAGTCGGCCGGCACAGGTTCGGCAGTCGAGCCGCCATGACCATACACCACATTGGTATTGTTGACCGATTGCACCACCGACCAAGCGCCGACAGGATGATACACCGCCACGTCCGCCCTACCGTCGCCGTCGTAGTCGGCGGGAATCGGGCTCCACGCAGGACCGCCATGACCCAATACAAACGGGACTTTTGGATTGCGGCTATCCGAACTGTACAAGATCGACCAGGCACCGCCGAAATGCACGGCGATGTCCGTCTTGCCGTCGCCGTCGTAATCGGCTGCCACCGCATCCCAGCCCACTCCCCCGTGCGCCACCACGGTGTTCCCGCCATCCGATGACCTCAGGATCGACCACACGCCGCCGTCCAAATAGACCGCGATATCCGCTTTGCCATCCCCGTCGTAATCGCCGGGAACCGGAATGAACGCCGGCCCCCCAAATCCAACTTTCATCACTTGCCGGTCCGAGCTGCGTTTGATCTCCCATTCCCCGTTGGTTCGGTAAATCGCTATGTCAGTTTTGCCGTCGCCGTCGTAATCGGCCGGCACCGGAATATCGCTCGCTGCGCCCAAGCTTTCCACAATGTTCGCCCCACCCCCGGATGGCTTTATTATCCAAGTCCCATCGCGATAGATTCCGATATCGCTCTTGCCGTCGCCGTCGAAATCGAAAAACGGCAGTCTCACGCTATCCGAGGCCGAAGTTCCGTCGCCGAACTCGACCGTCAAAGTAAACTTGACCCCATTACCAAACATTCTTCCTTCATAGTCCGCCGCAAATATCTTAAAATTGCCGCCGTCGCTGACGACAAAGTTCACCGAGTCATCGCCCGCATTGAGCAGCGGGCTATCCAATCCTGCCGCGGCTCCCAAGGTCCATGAATCATCCACTTGTGTGTTCCAGATGCCGCCTGGAATGGCGGTGTTTCTGAGTTCCAACCGGGTCACGCTGCGATTAGCGCTGCCGGGACTCAGGGCCACGGTGAACACGCCGTCGATGGTGCCGTCGGCATCCCGCGCCCTATCTCTCTGCCCCACCTTGTCGCGCAGCTTGCCGTTGTAGGTTAAAGTAATACCCGTGGGTGCTGCGGCCTTATCGATTCTCACCAGCGCGCTTTTCACGGCCTCTGAGTTGCCCACATTATCCACCGAGCGATAGCGCACATAGGTCTGACAGGTTGATCCTGTCGGACAAGAGACTAGAACTGATGTCCCGGTCGTTAACGGTGCACAGGTGTTGGTCGTATCCGTGCAGTACTGCGTAATGGCGACAGCGGAACCACTTCCATCACTCGGCATCAGCGTTACCGTGCTGTCGGAACCGACCCAACCCGCGGGCGCATTGTCGGTTGTGGTCGGCGGCCCGATATCCACCGTTCGGCTAATAGCATGCAGAACCGAGAGCTGAGAGTCTGTCGGACGGCTGAAATCTGTGTAGAATCAATTACTTGGCTGATGGGGAAAATGTGGCCAGGGACGGGATTGAACCGCCGACACGAGGATTTTCAGTCCTCTGCTCTACCGACTGAGCTACCTGGCCAGATGAAGTGAACCTGGAATATTGCTTAAAAGCACTGGGGAGTCAAGCTAACAACGCCAAAGCTCGCTCAAACAGTCCCCACCGTTCCAGTTGGCCAAGCCGCCAGTCCTGCCGAGTCTCAGAAATCGAATTGTGCACTCAACGACCAGCAAGTTTTTCGACCTGCCGCTCGACGAAATCGATTACGTCGGTCTCGATGCGCGCGTTGTTCAGCGCGTCAATTTCCTGGATGCCGGTGGGGCTCGTAACGTTTACCTCGGTTAGAAAGCTGCCGATCACATCCAGTCCGACAAAATACAATCCATCGGCGCGCAACAGCGGCGCCAATGCGGCGCAGATTTCTTTGTCGCGCGCGGTTACTTCAGTTTTCACCACTTGCCCGCCGACGTGGATGTTGCCGCGGGTTTCCGACTCGAGCGGCACGCGCAGGACGGCGCCGATCGGTTCGCCGTTTAACACGATAATCCGTTTGTCGCCTTGGCGTATCTCTGGGAGATAGCGCTGCCCCATGACCAAGCGCCGGCCGTTGTCCGTCGCCGCTTCGAGAATCGAATTGGTATTGCGGTCCTGTTCGTTCAAATAGAAAACCCCGCTGCCACCGCAGCCGTCGAGCGGCTTGACGATCATTTCGCCGCCCAACTCGATCATGAAGGTTTTCAAGCGCTCCATGTCGCTGCTTACCATGGTTTGCGGAATCTGTTCAGGAAAACGCAGCGCGTAAAGCTTTTCGTTGGCTTCGCGCAGGCCTTTGGGATTGTTCATGACAAAGCACTGGTTCTGATCGATCAAGCTCAGCAGATGAGTCGCGAAAAAAAACTTCATGTCAAAGGGCGGGTCCTTGCGCATCCAGACGCTGTCGAAGTCGTGCAAGGGGCTCGTCGCCGGCGTGCCAAGCTGATAGTGCGGCGTGGCGCGCGCCAGGTCGAGGCGGCGAAAACGTCCGTAGGGCGTGCCGGCGCGTACGAATAGATCGTCGACTTCCATGAAGTAGATCTCATGGCCGCGCCGCTGCGCTTCGAGCATCAGCACAAACGTGGTGTCTTTATCGATGTTGATTTTGTCGACGGGGTCCATGACGACCCCGATTCTAAGCACTTTCATAAGCCAGGGTTCCTAGCCGAAACTATCTATTCGCGCATCACCCAGGTTCCGGCCAACATGTCATGCCACGATCGCTTCTCGCTGCTCCACACGATCCACAGCAGTCCCAAGAGGAGCGGCGCGGTCGCGACGGTGCCGATCCAACGCCAGAGCGCCCGTCCATAGCCGATGGTTTCGTGATCCGCACCGACAACGCGCAATTTGAAAATGGCTTTGCCGAGTGTTTGACCGCACAGCGTGTGCAACATGACAAAATAGCCGGTGGCCAAAAGCACCACAGCCCAGCTCAAACCGAGCACCAGCGGCAGCGTATTGTCTAGCCCAGGTCGGCGCCCATGCGCCGCGAGACCCACTTTGTATCCCACGTAGGCCATCCCTGCCATAATCCCGGCCAGCGCCGCAACTGCGATCAGGTCGATGAGGAATGCGCCACAACGACGGAAAAAGCCGCCCCAGCGAATTTCTTCAAGCGCGCGCGCCGGCACTTCGCCGGTCATGCGCGGCGTGGGCACCCAGCCTTCTTCACGGGAGAATTCCCGGTTGTCATCTTCCGGCAGCGCGCCCAACTCGAAATCTTCTTTGCGCTCGGGTCGACTCATCTTGAGCTCTCCATCATCGATCGTTTCAGGCGCACGCTCGGCATGCCCGGGCAGCAAAGTGCCGCAATGTTTGCAGTGAACCAAGTGCGACAAAGTTGGGCTATGACACTTAGGGCATTCCATCGTTAAACGCTATGGGGTGATGCCTGCAATCTAGCGCAACCGCTGCGAAAAAGCTTGCGCCGCAAGAATGTCGGAGTCAACTCAAATCGCCCCAGAGAAACTGAACCAGCGCCAGCACGGTCACTGCCGCCGTCTCAGCGCGCAGAATGCGCGGGCCTAAACCCACGGCTAAAATACCCTGTTGAACCGCTTGATCAACCTCTTTAGCGCTAAAACCGCCTTCAGCTCCGACGACGACGGTCATGGCACTGACTTGCTTTTGCTCGGCGTGGACACGATCGAGCGTCCGAGCATTTTCCTTCTCCCAAAACAACAACCGCAACTCTCCTTGCACTGGCGCGCCACTCAGCAGAACGGCATACGGTGTGAGCGGTTCAATGTTCGGCACTCGCGTGCGCCCACACTGTTTGGCGGCGCTCAAGGCGATTTTGCGCCAGCGCTCGGTGCGCTGGGCAATCTTTCGCGCGTCGAGCTTGGGCACGGTAAATTCCGACGTGAACGGGACAATGGTGTGCACGCCCAACTCGGTCGCCTTCTCAACGACGAAGTCCATTTTGTCACCCTTGGTCAAGCCGAGGGCAAGCGTGATCGGCAGCGGCGATTCGCGCGCTGCGCGATAGGAATCTTGAATCTCGATCTCACCCAGTTCGGACGTCAGCACTCGAACCACCGCGCGATGTTCCCAACCTTCATCGTCAAAGACGGTAATGCTATCGCCCGGGCGCAGCCGCGAAACTTTCGACAGATGATCAAGCTCCGCGCCGGAAATGATTCCACGGCGCCCGTCGATGTTTGCTCGTAGCAAGAAGAACCGCGGCATAAATCACTGGCGGCGCAGCAATAGCGATGTCCATTGCCCCTCGCGTTTGCGTTCGAGCAAAACCGCGCCTGCGGCGGCCATGACATCGATCACCCGTTGGGCTCGGGCATTGAGAATGCCCGACAGGATCACGTAACCTCTCGGCGCAACTTTTTTTGCCAGCGCCGCGCTGAGCTCGACAATCGTTTCGGCGGTGATGTTAGCGACCACGAGAGGAAACACGCGGCGAATCTTGGCCAGATCGCTTCCCGACAGGCGAACTTTTTTCGCCGCTCCGTTGATCTGCAGATTTTCCTGCGCGACTTGGATCGCGATCGGATCGTTGTCGACCGCCCACACTCGCGCCGCGCCAAGTTTAACCAATGCAATCGACAATATCCCCGACCCGGTGCCCACATCGAGGGCAGTCCACGGATTTTTTTTAAATCGCCGCGCCACTCGTTCGATCAACTCTAAACAGCCGCGCGTCGTCGCATGGCTGCCGGTGCCAAAGGCCATGCCCGGCTCAATAGTGATTACGTGCCGCCCGCGCATCTTCGGCACCGGTATCCACGGCGGCGTAAGCCAAAATTTTCCCCCGACTCTTTGAGGTTTGATGAACTTGCGCCAGCGCTTGTTCCAATCCTCGCCGCGGATGACACGCCAGGCGATTCGTGGCTTGGTCCGGTTCGGATAGTAGCGCTCGATCGCCGTCAGAAATTTCTGCACATCACGGCGCATCACCGCGATATCGAAAGGCTCGGCAAAATAACCGCGCACTTCTTGTTTTCTGAGCGCCACGCCGGGCGAGCCGCGCTCGATTAAGAAATTCGCGATCGCATCGAAGCTTTCCGGCGCCGCGATCACGGCGAGCTGTAGCCAAGTCTGAGACACGCTGTTTTATGACATAGGCCCCGGGAACGATCAATTGAGCAACCATCGTCTTGTGAAAAGCGCCGCTACCAGATATTGAAAATGGGTTAGATAAAGGGAGCTGCGGATGAAACTTGCGACGACCAAATCCCATGGCCTGGCCATCGTGCAAAACGACACGCTGATTCCGATCCAAGGCATCCTGCCGAGCGGCGCGTCGATGATCGATTTGATCGAACAGTACGATCAAATAAAAGGTAAGCTCGCGGAGCTGGCCGCCAAAGGGGGCGGTGTCAAACTCGACGCGAAAGAGCTCAAGCCGCCAGTGGAACGGCCATCGAAAATCTATGCCGCCGCCGGCAATTACAAGCGCGGCACCGGCGGCCTCGATGCTGGAGTTGGCCGCGGCAGCGCGTCCACCGTCTCGCCGGATGAGTTGCTGGAAAACATTTTCTTAAAACCCCCCTCGGCGATCGCCGGACCAGAAGACAACATCATCATTCCCAAAAGCGCCGACTCGATTTTTCCTGAGCTCGAACTCTGTGTCGTCATTGGCAAAAAAACTCGCCACCTGGACAAGTCGCAAGCGATGACCGCGGTTTTTGGCTATACCATTATGCAAGATGTCACCGCGCGCGGCTTCGGCAAGAGCAAGAACCTGGGCGGCACCCGCAGCGTGCGCAAAGGCTTTGAAACCTTTGCCCCCATCGGCCCATGGATCACCACGGCGGATGAAATCCGCGACCCGCATAATCTCTCGATGAAGCTGTGGATCAACGGCGAGCTCGCCCAGTCGGCCAAGACCGATGCGATGATCAACGATATTCCCACGCAGATCAGCTTTCTCTCCTCGGTGACAACGCTCTACCCCGGTGACCTCCTCACCACCGGCAATCCCGATTCGCCGGAGTTCCAAGCCAAACTCAAGCCTGGCGACGTTCTGAGATCGGAAATCGAAGGCATCGGCGCCATGAACCAAGGCGTCGCGAAAGAAGCGTGATCTCAGAATGACTCACCACGAAGGCACGAAGGACACGAAGTTCGGAAAAAGCAATTTACGGATCAGGTCCGAAACGTTTTCAATTTTCCACTATCCATTTTTATTTTCTGATCCTGTAATCTTTTTGTTTTAGTGGTAGCACTTCGGATTCCGGTACCCAAGGACGACTAAAAACATGGTACGAATCGCGCCGTTTCGCGGAGTCTTCTATAATCAAAAAAAGTTTAAGGACTTGGCTAAAGTCATCGCTCCGCCCTATGACGTCATCTCGAAAGAAGAGCAAGAAAAGCTTTACAAGAAATCGCCGCACAACTTTGTCAGGCTCGACTTGAGTTCCGAGCCCGATTCCTACACCAGCGTCGCTCGACTGCTCAACGAATGGCTGACCACCGGAGTGCTCGAACGTGACGCCGAGCCGGCGATTTACTTTCTAAGCCATCGCTTCACTCTAAAAGATGGCGCTAAAAAACTGCGCCAGGGCTTTTTCGCGCTCACCGAGCTACAAGACTTTCCCACCGGCAATATTCGGCCCCATGAAAAAACCCATGACGCGCCTAAAGAAGATCGACTGAAGCTCATGCTCGCCTGCAACGCGCAGCTCAGCCCGATCTTCGCGCTCTACGCCGAGCCCAAGCAGATCATCAACCGAATGCTCAGCGTCGTCGTCGAAGGCACCACGCCGTTCGCCGAAGTGGAAGTGGACAACGGCGACGAGTGCAAGCTCTGGCGCATCACCGATGCCAATGTGATTCAAAAAGTTCAGAAAGCTATGGAAGAGCAGACCTTGCTCATCGCCGACGGCCATCACCGCTATGATGCGACGATGAACTATCGCAAACAGCTACGCGGCGAGCGCGGCGACGGCACGGGCCATGAGGCCTACAACTACATCATGGCCTACTTCGCCAACATGAACGATGACAACGTGGTGATCCTGCCGACCCACCGGCTTGTGCGCGGCTACGCGCCGCAGCCGTTTTTGCAGCTCGAAGAAAAGCTGCAGAGCCATTTTTACGTCGAACAGCACCCGAAAACTCCGGATGGCAAAAGCTCGTTTCTCAAGGCGCTTAAGACGGCCGCAAAAAAACACAAGGTCATCGGCGTCAGCTTCAAGCGCGATCCGCGCTACGTGATACTGCGGCTGAAAAACAAGCGGGTCATGCAAAAATTAGCAAAGGATTTGTGTCCGGCACTGCAGGAGCTCGATGTCAGCATCCTGCACTTGTTGGTGCTAGAAACAATTCTCGGCATGAAGCGCCAGCAACAAGAGAGCGGCGACACCATCAAGTACACTCAGGACGAAGAGCTCGCGCTGCAAACCCTGGAGAAAGAAGACTTTCAAGCCGCGTTTATTCTAAACGCGACCAAGGCGGAAGAGATCCAAAGCATCGCCAACGCCGGCGCAACCATGCCGCAGAAGTCGACCTATTTTTATCCTAAGCTGTTGTCGGGACTGATCGTCAACAAGATCGAATTGGACGAGCAGATTTCTGCGTAGCCGCGACGAGCAAAAAAAGGCGGAGGTTCTTTCGAACTCTCCGCCTTTTTGAACAGCCGGTTTTCTTGGGATTCTTTTACTTCGCCATCGGCTTGCACAACTGCCCGTCACCCGGTTTACCGACGATCTTGCCGTCGTCCATCACGGTCTTGCCGCGCAGGATGGTGCGGATCGGCACGCCCTTCACTTTGCGATTGTTGTAAGGCGTCCAGCCGACCTTCGTGTAGGTCGTCTCGTTCTTGATCACCTCTTCTTTATTCATATCGACAATCACCATGTCGGCGTCGGAGCCCGGTTGGATCACGCCTTTCTTAGGGTAGACGTTGAAGAGCTTCGCTGGGTTATAAGAGGAAATTCTAACCAACCGATCGAGCGTCAATTTGCCCTGGTTCACGGCGTCTAGGAACAAGCGCAGATAATCTTGGATCTGCGGCTCGCCCCCGGGGCAGCTCCACATGTCTTTCCAGCCACGCTCTTTCTCTTCAATCGTGTGCGGCGCGTGGTCGGTGCCGATGATGTCGACCGTGCCGTCGTTGATGCCTTTCCAAAGCGCGTTGACGTGATCGGGCGGCACCCAGAAGCCGAGACAATAGGGCCCCATCTTCTCGACGTTTTCCCACGTGCCCAAGAACATCGCCCAGGGATTGACCTCGCAGCTCACCGGCCGTCCTTCGTCTTTGGCACGCCGCAGCATGTCCAAACCTTCCGGTGTGCTCATGTGCAGAATGTGCAATTGCGCGCCCAGCGCTTTTTGCATGCGAAACAGCGTCGCCATGGCCGTGTCCCAAATGATGCCGTCGTAATCGCGATACGCTTTGGCGTAGGCCTGCGGGCTGCGGTCTTCTTTCTTCCAGTAGCGCCCTTCGATCTCGTCCATCAGATCCTGATCGTGCGGATGAACCATCAGCGGCAAACCGGTCTGGCCGACCGCTTCGAAGCATTTGAACAGCTCGCCGTTGTTGTTGATCCCAATGCCGGGCATGTGCGGATAGTCACGGCCGGTGTCTTTGACCATGAAGATTTTGAATGCCAACGGCCCTTCTTTGGCCATCGCTGCGACATTCTCCGGTACCGTGCCGGAGGGATTGTGATTGAAATCGACAATCGCGTTCTTACTGTGGTGCTCCACCAACTTACGGTAGATCTCAACGTTCGTGGTTGGCGGGTTCACGTTGGGCATGCCGATAGACAAGGTCACACCGCCCGCCGCCGCGGCCATGGTCGCCGTCGTGATATCTTCTTTATAGGTAAAACCCGGATCGCGATGATGCGTGTGCGTATCGATCAAACCAGGAATGACTTTCTTGCCTTTGGCATCGATCACCGTCGTCGCCGCATCCGGCAGCACCGGCGGCTTTCCCAGCGCTATCACCTTGCCGCCATTGACCGCGACATCGGCCTCGACAAAGCCGCCCGGGGTCCAGACCTCGCCGTTTTTTACCAGCAAATCCAAATTAGCCATCGATCGAATTTTCTCCCTTTCGTTGTGTGGAAAACCTTTTATATGATCGGCAATTAGCGGAGTCAATGCGGCCGGCGACCGGACTGGCTTCGAGGGCGAAATCGGCTTGACTCACTAGGTAAAATTTGAAACTATCGTCTCCGCTCAGGCGGCGACTTTACCAAGGAGAAGCCATGCTTAAACTCACCCAATGGGTTGTTTTGACGCTCAGCTTTGCGCTCGCCGGCAGCACTTCCCTCGGGCAAACGCCGCAGTTGATCGAAGCGGCGAAAAAGGACGGCAAAGTCATCATCTATGGCTCCCTAGAAGGCGACACCGTTGACGCCATCATCCAAAGCTTCAAGAAAAAGACCGGTATCGAGGCCGAGTACTGGCGCGCTTCCGCGACCAAAGTGATGGACCGCGCCATGAGCGAGTTTCGCGCCGGCAAGCCGATCGCCGACGCCATCATAGCCGCCGATAACGTCATGCGCCTGATGCAAAAAGAGGGCTATTTTCAAAAATACGATTCGCCCACCAACGCTGACTACCCCAAAGAAGTCATCGACCCGAATCTCGGCCCGCGTTATCGCAACGTTGTCGTCGGTATCGTCTATAACAAAAACGGCTTGAAAGCCTCGGAGTATCCCAAGTCCCTCGATGATCTGGGCAAGCCGATGTACAAGGGCAAGATCGTCATGCCCGACCCGACCCAACACACCACGACCACCCAATGGCTGGCGAGCTTGTACAAAATCATGGGCAAGGAAAAATCGGAAAAGTTTATGCGTGACCTCGCGGCCAACAAGCCGATTTGGGTCGAGTCGCTGCTGCCTTCCGCCGAGCGAGTAGCCAGCGGTGAAACACCGGTCGCCATCACCTATGTAAAGTACGCCTATATTCACGGCAAAAAGGGCGCCCCTGTCGACTACGTTCGAGAACCCAAACTGATCGGCGACGCGAGCTACATCGCGCTCGCAGCCAAGGCGCCGCGGGTCAACGCCGGCAAAGCATTCGTCGACTATTTTCTCGACGACGAAAGCATGAACACGATGGCGAAGCTGGGCGAGTTCGTGAACCGCAAAGGGGTGCTGCCGCCGCTGCCTGGCGCCGACAAGATCGGCTTTGTCGAGATGGATGATCTGAGCACCAAAGACTTCGCCGACAAGAAAAAAGAATACACGCAGATATTCCTGCGTTAGTTAAGGGAGCCTGATCGTGTCCATCAACGAAGCCACGCTGCCGGCCGAACGCGTCAACACCTCGGCATGGCGCCGCTCACGCCTCGGCGCCTTCCTGAGCCAACCGGTGAGTTGGGTCTTTGTCATCGTCAGCAGCATCATCGCTTTCCTGAGCCTCTACCCGACCTTTTTTCTCTTCTACGGCAGCTTGACCGACGCTCCGCTCGGTGTGCCGGGGAATTTCACGCTGCAAAATTATGTGCGCGCCTACAGCGACCCGGAAGCCTACTCGCTGATGTTGAACTCGTTCATCTTTGGCATCGGCAGCGCCGGCTTGTCGGTGATCTTTGCGCTGGCGCTGGCGTGGATCACCATCCGCACCGACGCACCGTTTCGCCGCTTGTTCGAGCTGACGGCGATTATTCCCAACATTCTCCCGCCTATGCTCGTGTCGATTTCCTGGGTCATGCTCTGCAACCCGAGCAACGGCCTGATCAACGGCGTTTTCGTCAAACTCTTCGGCATGGAAAAAGGGCCGTTCAATATTTATTCGATGACCGGCTTGATCTACGTCGAAGCGCTGATCCTGACTCCGCTGGCTTTCTTGATCATCGCCGCGGCCATGAAGAGCATGGACCCCTCGCTGGAAGAATCGGCGAAAACCCTCGGGTCCAATGAGTTCGGCGTCATGCGCCGCATAACGTTTCCGCTCCTGCGCCCGGCGATTCTCGCTGCCGCGACGCTGAACTTCGTTCGCGCCGTCGAAAGCTTCGACACGCCGGCGATCATCGCCCTGCCGGCGCGCATCGAAGTGTTCACGACCAAGATCTGGCGCGAAGCCTTAGGGTCGTTTCCGACCAATCACAATCTCGCCGCCACCTACGGTGTCGGCATTCTTTTCATCGCGCTGATTTTCGTTTATCTCTATCGCCGCTTCACGTCGCAGGTCGAAAGTTTTTCCACGGTAACCGGCAAGGGCTTCCGGCCGCATCAGATCGAGCTCGGACCGTGGCGCTACGCCGCCGCCGGCGTCGCTTCGCTGTTGTTGATACTGCTCGTGGTCCTGCCGATTCTCGTCTTGGCACTGGTCGCCATTCTCCCTTACTATCACGTGCCGACCTGGCAGACCTGGCAGAACCTGACGATGTCGCATTTTGAATATGTCTGGGCCACACCGCGGGTGCACAAAGCTTTCTTGAACAGCTTACTGCTGGCCTTCATCAGCGCCACGGCCTGCATGATTCTCGCTTCCTTGGCTTCGTATATCACAGTACGAACCAAACTCGCCGGGCGCGGCATCATCGAAGGTTTAGTATTCATTCCCTGGGCGTTTCCCGGCACAGCCATGGCGCTCGGACTGTTGTGGGCTTACGTCGATTTTCCGATTCCGGTTTACGCGACGATCTGGATCATTCTCATTGCCTACATTACCCGGTTTCTTCCCTATGGGCTGCGCGCCGTCACCAGCACGATCATTCAAGTCCACAAAGAACTGGAAGAAGCGTCGATCGTCTGCGGCGCCGGTTTCATGGCGACCTTCCGGCGCATTTTGATTCCGATGATGCGGCCCGGCGTCATGGCGGGCTGGATCATTCTAATGACGATCTTCTTGCGCGAATTCAGCGCCACGCTTTTTCTTTACAGCCCTGGCTCAGAACCCCTCGGGCCGCTGCTCTATTTTCTCTATCTCGATGGCATGCGCGGCCGCGTCGCCGCAATCGGCTTGGTGATTTCGGTCATCTCCGTGGTCCTGATCGCCATCGCACAGCGCTACTCGAGATGGGATACGAAGTAATTGAAAATGGATAATTGAGAATTTCGGGTCACATCAATCACCCGTTTCCTATCCTTCACTCTCAGAACAATAACTAACAAGGAGAAGTTTACGTGGAGAAATTATTTTTAACCGTCGGCTGCGGCGCTTACGATCGCACGTTCGCGCTGCGCACCGGCGAGGTTCAAGCCGAAGGCATTCGCATCAACTATGTGCCGCTCGAAGCCGAAGAGATTTTCTGGCGCATGGGCCATCATCAAGAATTCGATGTTTCCGAAATGTCGTTGTCCAATCATGTGACCATGATCAGCCGCGGCAACTCGCCGTTCGTCGCGATACCGGTGTTTCCGTCGCGCTACTTCCGCCATTCTTGCGTGTTCATCAACACCGACTCCGGCATCAAGACCGCCGCCGACTTTAAAGGCAAGAAAGTCGGTGCGCCGGAATATTCGATTACCGCCGCGGTGTGGGTTCGCGGCTTCTTGAACGACGACTACGGTGTCAAAGCATCCGACATGCATTGGTTCACCGGCGGCCAGGAAGAAGCCGGCCGCAAGGAGCGCGTCAAGCTTACTCTGCCGCCGGAGATCAAGCTCGACCCGATCGCCGATGGCAAGACGTTGAACGGCATGTTGGAGAGCGGCGAAATCGACGTGCTGATCTCCGCCCGCGCGCCGTCGTCGTTCATGAAGGGGAACCCGAAGATCAAACGTTTGTTCCCCAACTACAAAGACGTAGAAATCGACTACTACAAGCGCACCAAGATCTTTCCGATCATGCATGTGCTGGTGATCAAGCGCGAAGTTTACGAAAAAAATCCCTGGATCGCCCGCAGTCTCTACAAAGCTTTCTGCGAAGCCAAAGACGTCGCGATCAAGAACATGCACATCTCGAACACCATGGCCTGCACCCTGCCCTGGCTGCCGTGGGAGCGAGAGCAACTACGTGAAATCTTTGGCCCCGACTGGTGGCCCTACGGCGTCGAAGCCAATCGCCACGTGCTGGAACACTTGATCCGCTACATGGGTGAACAGGGCCTGCTTGCGCGCAAGCCGACAGTGGAAGAAATCTTTGCGCCCAACGTGGTGGGCGAGTTTAAAATCTGAATAAGCACGAGGCGTGAGGCAACAGGGGTGAGTAAGAATCCGAACTCAACTCTCGCGCCTCCTGTCTCACGCCTTTTCCGATCCACTGCGCAACTCACGCCTCAAGCCTCGAAACTAATTTATTCCGCTTGCACCGCCCACCTCGCCACCGCCGACAAATCTGGCGTGCCCCACGTTATCCCTATTTGTTTCGTCTTCGACGGCAAGAGTTTCTGCTCCCCCATCGACGAAAAACCCAAGCGCACCACCCAGCTCAAACGATTGAAGAACATTGCGGAAAATCCCACCGTGGCTCTGGTCATCGACCGCTATGACGAGGACTGGTGCAAGCTGGCCTACGTTCTAGTGCACGGCAAAGCGCGGGTCCTGCGCAGCGGCGAACGACATCGTGCCGCGGTCAAGCTGCTGCGGGCCAAGTACCGTCAATACCGCACGATGGCGATCGATGAACGGCCGATGATTGTGATTGCGCCGAAACAGCTGGTTTGCTGGAGTGCTGAGCCACAAAGGTTTTGGGCCTTCATGAAAAGGACTCGCCGGTCTTTGAAACCCGGCAGTATTGAAAGGTCCTGAGAGGCGCGCGATTCAGCCCGCGTACATCGCCTTGCCCTCTTTCAACGCCAACCAGCCGCGCGCGATGCGGTAAATCGCCCAGATGCCGGCCGCGAAGAAAATTCCCAGCGCCACGGGAATGCCGATCAGCGTGATAAAGAAAATGCCGCCCACCACACACCACACCAATACTGCCCAAAACGTGCGAATTTGCCAGCGAAAGTGAGATTCCAGATAGGTCTCTCGGGCATCGCCTCTTTTAATGTAACTGACGATCACGGCGAGGATCGACGGCACGCCAAAAACAAATGCCCCGACAATCGTCGCAGCCGTCATCACGCCGATTAGCAAGCTCAACGCGTGCAAGCCGTAGACGATATGTGTGACGCTAACCAGGTTCGGCGGCGGCACAATCGCGGGAATTTCGATAGTGGTTGCCATAATCCTGTCTACATAAGATCGCGGCCCATTGCTATGGCCACACTAGTGTAGCGTGTTCATTGTTGAGATGCGCTCGTTTGTTATTGACCACGAAGATCGCGAAGGAACACGAAGTTCGGAAAAACGTTTACTTCATCTCTTAGCTTCGCGATCTTCGTGGCCTTCGTGGTGAAAATTTCCTCTCCGAGTTTTGCGTCTTTTGCGCTTTTTGCGGTCAAATCTCTTATCCGATTCGGTTGCGGCTGCCGCGCTGGGCTCTGCGTCGTGACATTCCCATTCCCCCTGCGGTCTCAAGCCGATTTACGCTATCACCGCAATCGCATTGATCTCCAGCAACAACTCCGGCCGCGCCAACGCCACCACTTGCACCATGGTGCTGGTCGGAAAGTTGTCGCCAAGCACTTCCCGCCGCGTCTCGTTGATGTCGCGGTGGTAACGCACATCGGTGGAAAAGACGTTCAGTGCGACGACATCCTTCATCGTGCCGCCGGCAGCTTCCACCGCCCGCCGGACCTTGCCCAATATGAAGCGAGTTTGCTCCCGAGGGTCGCCAACACCGACAACTTTGCCGTCATGATCGGACGCCGTCTGGCCGGCGATAAAAACCATTCGCCCAGGCTGGGCGATATTGACGAGATTGTAACTTCCTCTCGGTACCGGCAGTCCCTCAGGATTGAGCGTCGTCTTGGCCATAGCTTGATTCCCCTCCTTGAAGTGACAATTTGCTGCAGAGTTCCCCGTGTAAACATCGAACACGCTTTGTTACCACCGATTCGAGCATGGGGTCAACAAAGTTCCCAACCTCGGAACTTCCCGCGAAAAATCAGCAGGGCATCTCCCGTTTGACGCCGGAATAACGCGGCATGCGACTTGCTCCACAGAGTTAACGTGGTGCACCGCGATTAAACAAAGGAGAGAGACTGAGAAAGTTATCGGAACTTCAAACGTACAATCGGGAACAGGTTTGAAAAGGAGGCATTGCCATGCGTCAGCGAAAAACCGCGATACTAATGTTGAGTTTGCTACTGGCGACGGGTTGCCGCACTCACAGTGGATCTACATCGGCCGAGCCCAACGATTTTGAGTCTACCTGGTATGGATATCTTAACCCCGGCCAAGAACCGACCGTCGACGACGTCGAAAACTTTCACAAAAAGCTATGGGAGCTATCCAATTCTGACAGCCGAACAGTCGCGCCACATGAACATTCGATGATGCGTACAGTGTCAAAGTCGTGGCCGGGTGTGATTCGAAAGATCGTTTCGAATCCAATGGGTAGTTCACGAGGCTGTTTAAACCAGCCACATGTCTCAACAAGGAACACGTCCTCGTTGAGACATGTGGTTCGTGCTGGCCAGAGCGTGGCATCCGCACGCCATTGCATGGCCCACCGCCGCTTGGCTCAGACGCTATTTAATCTCCTTAACCAAACTCCAATCCACCAATTGGCTGAGCGGAATGTCTTTGGTCATCTTCAAGCGCTCTTTGGTGAGCTGCACGTCGAGCTGGACTCCTCGGTCGGAGATCATGCCGTCGTCGGAAAAAGAGTTTAGAGACGTGTCGTAGGCTTTGGCGGCCTGTGTTGGAGTGATCTTTAAATAGTCGGCGAGCATTTGCACTGTTTCATTGCGGTTTTGTTTGAAGTAGCGCGTGCCGCGGACGGTGGCGCGCACCATGCGGCGGACCTGGTCGCGCTGGTTTTTTAGCTTTTCGTCGGTGACAGCCATGCCGGAGAGCGGCAGCTCGATCAAATCGCCCAGATAAACCATGCGGCGGAAGCCTTCATCTTCGGCTTTGACGGCGAAGGCGACGTCGATCGGCGTGGCGTCGATGGCACCCGAACGCAGCGCGGCTAGACGCGTGGGGCTTTCGCCCGTGACGATAATTTTCACATCTTTTTCCGGTTCCATGCCGAAGTGGCGCACAGCGACGCGGGACAAGTAATCGACGGTGCCGGCGACGGAGTCGACGCCGATGACTCGATTGCGCAGGTCTTGGGGCGTGTTAACGCCGGGGCGGGCAATCAATACATGCAACGGCCGGCCGGCGATGCCGACGACATTTTTGATTGGCACACCGGTGACGGCAGCGCGCAGCGCGGACCCCCAGGCGAGCAGGTAGTCGACGTCGCCGGAAATCAGCGCTTTGACGCCTAACGCTGGTTGCATCTGCACTTTGTCGACGTCGATGCCTTCGGCTTTGTAAAAGCCCTTTCTCATGGCGACGACTACTGGGAATTCAAACAGGCCCCGGCTCGGCGTCGCAATGGAGACGCGTTCGGCGTGCGCGGACTGCGCGCCCGGAATAAGGCTAACGAGACACAGGGTAAATGTAATTTTCGCTAAAAACTTTCTGAATTTCATTTTCCGTAGAGTCTCCTCGGAGTCCTTCGACAAGCTCAAGACGAACGGATCAAGACACACGATATTCGTCTATGGCTCCGTTCTGAGTTCTACTCCATGCGCACGTTCTTTTTGAAATCGTACGTGGTCGAATAGTCGCTCTCGTAAGTGCAGAAAATCCGGTTCTTGTCCCAACCGCCGGCGAAGCATTTTTTCAAAAATGCCATCATCAACTTCCAGGCATCGTTTGCCGCTTCTTTGCGATAACGGCCCGGCATGGTGTCATTCAGCCAGCCGTGCGGGGCATCGCGGTAAATGCGAATGTGGCAGCTCTTTTTGTATTTCTCGAAGCAGTTGCGGAAGCGGGCTACGTCGTCGACGGGAATAATGTGGTCGGCCTCGCCGAACACACCGAGCACTGGGCAGTTTACCTGCGAGACCAGTTCTTCGATTGGCGTCGGCCGCAGCTCGCTGCCTTGCCACTCTCTGCCACCGATGGCGCCGTAGAGAACCACCGCGCCGGCGATGTCGCCGCGCTTCGCTGCCAACAAGACGGGCTGGCGGCCGCTTTGGCAGACACCGATAATACCGATCTTCGAAGCGTCCGCTTCTTTCAGTTTTTTCAAATATTCCACAGCAGCATTCAGGTCCGACAACGCGCCGTCATCGGTGAGATCCACCCGCTGCTCGCCTTTGAGCACCAGCTTTCGATCACCCGTAAAGCGATGAAACAAATCCGGCGCGAGCCCGACGAAACCCGCTTGCGCCAACTTCGCCGTCAGGTCTTTTGTGTGCTGATCGATGCCGTAGCGCTCGTGCAGAATGATCACCGCCGGCCGCTTGCCCTTGGCTTTGGGCAGCGCCCGCACCGCGCTGATGCCGCCGCCGTATTTGATCATGGTTGGAACGATGCCGCCCGATTTCTTTGCCGCCATTAGTTCATCTCCAGTGAATTTATTGGCACTAAGCTTATCCCTCGGTTGGCGAAAGTGTCAAGGCGGGCAGAAATCGTGAAACGCGGAAAACGGCAAGCGGAACTAGGAAGGCGTGAGGCACGAGGCTTGAGGCGCGAGTCAGAATTGTAGGTTGGGTTAGCGCAGCGTAACCCAACGCCCTAGCCCGAATTATTCATGCGACGGGGAAAACCCATGACACTGTGTCGATCGAAGTGGAACTCTGGAGGAGCGCAGGCATCAGCGCAAATCGTTCGGTTTAATTCGCCGATGCTGGGCATTTCTTCGACCTTTCCACTGCGATTCGCAGAGCAGGGCGACCGCCGGTCGCCCCTACGAGGCGGCGTCGAAGCGGATATCTGTTGCCTTCGCTCCGGAAGAGTTT
>Ga0194132_10002334_pt1 | contig 35956 bp, 39 predicted proteins | sample TA2KigOf80mmetaG_FD_148612 | JGI IMG/M metagenome (GOLD analysis project Ga0194132, IMG submission 148612) | Freshwater microbial communities from Lake Tanganyika, Tanzania - TA2015054 Kigoma Offshore 80m | ecosystem: Environmental > Aquatic > Freshwater > Lake | place: Tanzania: Lake... | reverse complement strand
CCTCAGTGTGCTTTTCTCTCATCGGCGTATCCTTTCCTGCCTGCGCCAACAGGCAGCCTTTCGTTTTTAGATTCGCGAAAGGGTACGCCTACCTATTTCCTATTTCCACACGCTTTGATCATAGCTCTGCAATCAGGATTGTTATCCTGATTGCAGTCTTGGCTTTCATTTGCCATTAAGGAATTGAGTTGCATGACCTATTCTTTCAACGAAGATAGTAAAGGGATGGTCGAAAAGCATTTTGGCTTTCGCGAAAACCCCTTTGGGGTTACGCCTGATCCACGTTATTTCTACGACCATTCGTTATATATGAAAGGACTGAGCCAGCTGATCCATGGCGTGCAAGCGAAGAAAGGCATGCTCTTGGTCACCGGCGACCCCGGCACAGGGAAGACCACTTTACTGCGCAAACTCATGCGCCACTTGCCGAGCACCCATTTCATCTCAGTATCATCGAGCCGCCACGTTACTGCGAGCAATATGTTGGAATGGCTCTGCGAAGAGTTGGGCATCGAGGTCGGTGATAAAAGCGCTCTGCGTCTGCATAAAGACCTCGAGCTCCACCTCTTCGAACAGCTCCAACAAAAGCGCAGCGTGGCGCTGCTGCTCGACGAAGCCCAAGAGCTGCATGACGATGCGCTGGAGGCGCTTTGCGATCTTTCTAATTTGGAAACCGACAAGGAAAAACTGCTGCAAATCGTCATGGCTGGCGAGCCGGAGCTCGCCTCTCAGCTAGGAGTACCTTCGTTAGCTCCGGTAAAGCAACGGTTAGCCATGCATTATCGGCTTACACCCCTGCAATATCATGGCGACGTCGAGAGCTATTTGCGCCATCGGCTCGAGGTCGCGGCCTACGTCGGGCCGGATATTTTCGAGCGCGATGCCACCGTCGAGCTTTGGGCCTATTCGGGGGGCACCCCACGTTTAATCAACGCGTTATGCGACAATTCACTCTCGCTGGCGCTTGCTGGCGGTAACAAGAAAGTCACCGCTGACATGGTCCGCAGGGCGGCGGAACTGCTCATGCTGGAGCGTCGTGATGGGCTCGCGGCCCAGGTCGAGGCGGTTGAGCCTGCGCTGCCGCATCTAAGCATTGCCAAGCAGCAAAAACCAAAGAATGAGGAACGGCCGCAAAGCGAAGCAAAACCAGCGGTCGAACAACCGACGCCACTCCGTGTCGTCGAGCCCAGTCCGATTTTGAACCGTGATCATGCAGCACGCGAAGCAGTGGCCGACCTGGCGGCCAAGCGTGAGCGGCCTGTTACGCACCCGGTCGCCCATCCCGAGCGTGCCGATGTTGAACGGCTAAAGGCCGCCATGGCGGCCATTCGTCTGCCACCGCCGATCGCTAGAGAAGCGACAGCTGAACAACCGGCGCAAACCATTAATCTGGCACCTCCCGAGCCAGCCCAACCGGCGCCCGTGAAAGTTCCTCAAGAAGTGCTGCCGCCGCTGAGCCAGACTCCGGCACCAGCGCCCATCGATGAGCTCACAACCACCGCGGAGCAAAACCCGGCAGGCATGCGCACGATCATCCTTAAAGAAGCAAACGTGCCGCCGCAGTTCTTCGACTACATGGTCCACGAGGCCACCGAAGGGCTCGGCCCCATCGGGGAGTTTGTCGTTCAAGAACACATCGAAGGACTCGGAGAAACCCGCGAGGCATTTCCACGCAAGAAGCTCCTGGCCCTGGTCGAAGCGGTCGGCGCCGAGATCGGCAACAAGCAGATGCGCGCCAATTTTGAAGTCACCATGCGGCGCGAGATCCGCGGTTTTCGAACTTTTTGATCCGCCTAGAGCCCATCCTTTAGGGGCGACCCGACCGACGGGTCGCCCCTAAGTTAGCTCTTTGCCGCGTTTGCGCTGATGGCACGATGCGCACGCTCACAGCGCGTAGAGCGCCTTGGCGTTGTCGCTCAGGATTTTCTTCTTCACCCCATCGGAAATATCGTTGCGCTGGCGAAAAATCTTGATCGCGTCGATGTCACTGGAGGTATCGGTGTGGCCGTAGTCGGTGCCGATGACCAGACAATCTTCGCCGCCTTCGCGCACGATGTATGGCAAATCGTCGCTGTTTTCGCAGGTGACATACATGCCGTATTGTTTGGTGATGTTTTTCGGCCAGGGCCGACCCAGCGTTTTGAAGCGATTCTTCGCTTCGTGCAATACCCACGGCAACCACTGCGCGCTCGCCTCGATGAAACCAAAGCGCAGCTTGGGAAAGAGCTCATGGATTTCGCTGAGCAAGATATCGTTGAACGCCGCCACGGTGGGCACCCGAAAGCGGTGTAGCGTCGCAGCGATGGAAACCGGATGACGATAGAGATCGTTGAGCCAAGCGCTGCCGTTGGCGATGTGAATGGCGATCGCCATGTCGAGCTTCTCCGCGGTTTCATAGATCGGATAAAAGTAGCTGTCCGCCAATAGTTTGTTGCCTTCCACGGGCCTCAAACACACCGCCACTGCACCGTTTTCCTTCGACCAGCGAATCTGGTCCACCGCATCGGTCATGCTGAGCGTCGGTGGCATGCAGGCCCAGCGCAGTCGACCTTTGGCTTGTTTCCAGATATCGCCGAGCCAACGGTTCCAACTTTTGCACAGCGCGACTTCGACTGCGGCGCGTTCGGTGCACGATTCGATAAACATGGTGTTGTGCAGCACCTGCACGTCGACGTTATTGCGGTCCATGTAGTCGAGCCGCAAATCGACGTTGCCCAGTTCGGCGGACTCTTTCGAATCGGCAAACTTCCGGCCCACCTGTTGGGCACGCCGCTCCAATTCCGCCGCCGAAAACGCCGGAAAGCGCAGGCCTCGCACCTTGCCATCGATCACCCAGAACTGCAGCTTGACGCCGGCCTCTTCGCGCGCCTCCAGGGCAATCGGCTTGAACTGCTTCTCCGAGGGGTCCATGAAATCCCAAGTGCGCGCCGACTCGACCACGTGAGCATCGGAGTCAACGATGAGATCTGGGTTAGCCATTTGCGACCTCCTGCTTATGCGTCTTTTGCGTTTTTTGCGGCCATGCTAAAACAGCAACCCCGGGTCCTGCGCACCCTTCGGCACTGGTAGGAGCCGTGCGAATAAGGTTTTCATACCCCAGTTGATCAGCGCCGCCAAGATGAAAATAAATAATAGCAGCGAATACATGTCGGCGATGCGAAACTGATTGTAATATTCGACGATCAAAAAGCCTAAGCCGGCTTTGGCAATTTTTGTTTCGGCCAGCAGAGCGCCGGTCACGGCGGCGCCCAGGCCGATGCGAATGCCGGTGAAAACCTGCCCAGCGATCGCCGGCAAGTAGACGCGCGTGGCGATCTGATACGGCGTCGCGCCAACCGTGCGCGCCACCTCGACGTAGACTTTCTTGATTTCGCGCATACCGGCAATGGTTAGCAGCGAGATCGGAAAAAACGCCGCGATGGCACCGACCGCGAGCTTGGACTGCACGTCGATGCCGAGCAGTAAAATGAACACGGGAAAGATCACGATCTTAGGCACAACGGCGGCGTAGAGGATCAAAGGCTCGACGATTTCCAGCCAGCTCTTGCGGCTCCCCCAGAGAATCCCCAACGGCACGCCAAGCAGCGCCGCCAACAAAATTGCGCCGCCGACCTCATAGCCGCTGGTCTTCAGATGCGGCAGCACCACCGGAGTCGTTAGATAGATCCAAAACGATTGCAAGATTTCCCAAACTGAGGGGAACAGGTCGGGAAACAAAATCCCAGTGCGGCCAATCAATTCCCAGACAGCAACCAACGCGATCAGCGTCAGGATGCGCAAAGCCGTCGGTGTTAGCCAAGTTTTTTCAGCGGCTCGCGTCATCGCCGTGCCAAGACCTCGGAACGGTTGATAAGGTAAAGAAACAATATCGACAACAAGATCGTGCCAAACAAACCGGCGTATACTTCTTCGACCTCGAACTTGTAGGCGGCATCCGAAAGCCACATCCCAACCCCACCCACTTGCGCGACGTACTCCAAACCGAGCACCGATTTGAGAATGTAAGTCAGCGCCAAGCGGATGCCGCTAAAAATCGTGGGCGCCACCGCGGGAACCAGAATATGGCGAAACATCTGCTGGCTGGTCAGGCTCATGCTGGCGCCCACCTGAAGCAAGATCGGATTGACGCTCTGAAAGGCGCCCTTGGTATTGATGATGATTGGAATCAGCCCGAAGATCGATGAGAGCGCGATGACCGCCGCGCTGGTGCGGCCAAAGGTAACCAGAAAAATTGGATAGGCAAGAATCACCGGCGAGGAAAACAGCGCCGCCAAAAACATCTCGTAGCTCGTGCCGATCAACTTGTAGCGCCAGAGAAAAAAACCGGCAAGCACGCCGAAAAACACCGAGATACACAGCGATGCGGCAATTTCGTAGAGCGTAATGCCGGTGAGAACCAAGGCTTTGCCGGCGATAATCTGCTCCCAGAGCACCACCAGCGCGCGCGTCGGCGCGGCAAGAAAAAACGTGCTGATCCAACCGAGCCGTACGGCAGACTCGATCAGCATCAGGACACCAAAGATGATGCTCAAGCGCCAAAAGGTGTGTCTTGAGCTTTCCGTCATCGCCTACTGCACCCTCCCTTGCCTTGAACGGTTTGAACGGCTGAAACAGACCTGCGCTACGGCAGGTAATTCAAATCGATCAGTTGATTCAACTCCGCCTGTGTCAGCGGCTGATTAAGAAACTTGTTGCGCACACCGTCTTCCATGATCGCCGGTATGCCGCGAATCGGCTTCAGGCTCATCGCCGCTCTGTTGTAATAGTCCCAAGTCTTGAGCACCGCCGATTCGGGAAACTTGAGCTCGGCGCGGCGAATCCAAATCTTCGCGGCGTCCTCTTTTTGATCGAACATGTAATCCAGCGCGCGCTGCTGCGCGCGGAAAAAGCCGCGCATGACCTCGGGATTTTTCGCGGCGAACTCACTGTTGACGAAATGCACGCGGGCCGTCAGATCGCGCATCGACGCGATCTCGTCGCCGCGCACCACGACGCGCAGCTCGCCTTTTTCGATTCGATCTAGTTGAAAGGGCGCCACCGACCAGCCGGCATCGGTCTGACCGGTGCGAACCGCGGTATAGTTCTCCGGAATGCCGCCGATGGAAACCGCCTCGGACGGCTTTACCCCTTTGGCCTTGACCATATCGCCGATGGCCAGAGCGGCCATATGACTCGACGCCCCGGGCCGGCTGTAGGCAACTCTCTTGCCCGCCAAATCTTCGAGCCGCCGAATATTCGTGTTGGCATTGACGTACCAGAACGTGTCCATGCCGGTGATTTCCGCGGCGGCGATTTTGATCGGCGCTTTTTTGACAAACGCGCTCATCACCGCCAGCGTGCCCGTGCCAAGCCCGATCTGCGCATCGCCGGAAACCACTGCCTGGACGTTCTCGCCGCCGCCGCGGGTAAACACCGCGTCGACGTCGAGATTGTTGTCGCGATAGAAGCCCTTTTCTTGGGCGATGTAGACTGGCAGTGCCACGGTGAACAACACCCGATGGGGAACGACGACGATGACCTTCGTGCGCGCTGCAGCGGCCCACGCCTGCATCGGCACTAGAGAAGCGAAAAATAGCAACAGACTTGCGGCCATGATAATTTTGCGAGTCTTCATGATCCCCCCTGAATCTTACTCTCGGTTTGGCGAAAGCTCTTGAGCGATTCCTCTCTCAGCGCACCCCACACTTGCGCCACCAACTTGCCGAAACGATCTGACGCGATAATGGACGAATCGCGCGGATGGGGCAAGTCGATATCGACGATGGCTTTAACTCGGCCCGGCCGCGCCGTCATCACCATGACGCGATCGGAGAGCTGCACCGATTCATTGATATTGTGCGTGACAAAAATAATCGTCTGCTTGAGCGCATCGCGGATTTTCAGCAGCTCTTCGCCGAGGATAATCCGCGTCTGCTCGTCGAGGGCGCCGAACGGCTCGTCCATCAAAAGTATCTTGGGCTCCAGGACCAACGCCCGCGCAATCGCCACGCGCTGGCGCATGCCACCAGAGAGTTCCGAAGGGTAGCGTTGCTCGAAACCGCCAAGACCGACGAGTTGAATCATCTGCTGGGCTTGCTTGCGCCGAGCCGCCGCGGCCACACCGCGCATCTCAAGGCCAAATTCGACATTGGCTAAGGTCGTGCGCCAAGGGAACGTCGATTCCTCCTGAAACACCACGGCAATCGACTTGTGCGGCCCGGTCACCGGATCGTTTTCAATGCTGAGCTCGCCGCGTGAGGGAGAGACGAGACCGCCGACCATGCGCAGCAACGTCGACTTGCCGCAGCCGGAAGGCCCGATAATAGAGAAGAACTCGCCCTGGCGCACTTCCACGGAAACATCGTCCACAGCCGGCACCGTTGCCAGGCCATCGTCCGGATTGCCGAACTCCTTGCTAATATGACGGATACTGAGCATGAAGGTTGATTCAGATTAAAGCCGGCAACACTCGCCGTCAAGCAGAAAATGCTTTTCCGTGAAGCCGCCATTGACGGTCAGTGACATTAGTTCTATGAACAGGCAACGATATCCTCAAAACTGTGCGATTGGAGAAGCCGCAATGCTCAAGCTCACCTTCGCCCTCTCATTTTTACTACTCGCTGTGGGCCAAAATCCTGCGCTTGGCCAGGAAAAAATCCGCATCGGCGTGTCGGCAGTGTCGTTGGGATTCTTACCTACTGTGGCCGCCGAACCGCGCGGCTTTTTCACCAAATATGGCCTTGCGTCGGAACATGTCCTGGTTCCCTGCGCCGTCGCGAACAATGCGATAATTTCGGAAGATCTCGACTACAACGTTTGCATGTAAAATGACAGGGATGATACTCACCACGAAGACACGAAGCTCACGAAGGGAAGACAAAAATTAAATAATAGTCTCCGAACTTCGTGTCCATCGTGCCTTCGTGGTGAGTCAGATTCGTCGGTGAAATGACAACAACAGCTCCGCTTACCGGCGTTCGCGTGCTCGACTTCACCCATGTGCTTGCCGGGCCGTTTTGTACGCGCTTGCTCGCCGACCTTGGCGCCGACGTCGTGCGCGTCGAGAGCACCAAACATCCCGACTATCCTTGGCCGTCGGGGTACGTCGCGCCCGATGGGCGGCACGCGTCTTACTTGAATACCAACCGCAACAAGCGGTCGATCGCGATCGATCTAAAACAAGAGGCCGGGAAAGACATCGCTTTGCGGCTTGCCCAGTCGGCCGATGTCATTGCAGAGAACTTCAGCGCCGGAGTTCTGGAGAGGTTGGGACTCGGCTACGAAAAGCTGCGCAAGTCTAATCCGGGAATCATTTACCTTAGCATGTCCGGCTACGGCCACTCTGGACCGCGCAGTGACTGGACGAGCATGAACATGAACCTGCAGGGCTATAGCGGACTCATGACCGTTACCGGCGCAGAGGGAGACCCGCCGACCGCGATCTCAAATTCTTGGAACGACTATGTCGGCGGGCTGCACGCCTGTTTTGCCGTGCAGCAGGCATTGACGCAACGAAATATAACAAACCAGGGCGCGCGGCTCGACTTAAGCCAGTTCGAATGCAGCGCATCGATGATTGGCCCATTGCTGCTCGCCAGCGCGCTGAATGGCACGGTACCGCCGCGGCTCGGCAATCGCTCTTTAGAAGTCGCGCCCCAAGGCGTCTACCGCTGCGCCGGCAAGGACCAGTGGTGTGCCATTAGCGTGCAAAACGATGAGCAATGGCAAGCGTTGCTTCGGGTAATCGGTGATGCGGCCTGGGGATCGGACGCACGGTTCGCATCGGTACAAGGCAGGCGGGAACATCACGACGAGATTGATCAACACATCGAAGCGTGGACAAAGAAGCGGCCGCACAAAGCAGCCGAGGCTCTGTTGAAAAGTGGCGGCGTCTGCGCCGAGCGCGTGCGGCGCATCGACGATCTGATGAGCGACTCAGTTAGCACGACTGTTTTTCACAAGATGGACGAGCCCCGCGTCGGAACAATGCTAACAACGGCGCTGCCATTTAACTATTCCACCGGGCCGTTGCCCGAGCCGCGAAGTGCGCCGAGCCTGGGCGAGCAAACCGAGGAAGTGTTGCGCGATTGGTTGAAATTACCCGACCAGGAAATACATTCATTGCAAGAAAAGGGAGCGTTGGTCTAAATGGCGGATGCCAATGATATTGTCACACCGGAAATCCGCAGCTGGATTGGCCGCAAAACGCCCTTGACCCCATTGTTAGTAATGGGCGACTCGGACATTCGCCGCTACGCCGACGCCACCGACGACCGCAACCCCCTTTGGTTCGACGATGCCTACGCAAAAGAAGCGGGGTATAAGCAGCGACTGTTACCACCCACACTTGTGGGCTGGGTGCCGTTCAGCCTGAAGGAAAACGATGATGGCACGGCCAAAGACGACAAGCCCGACTTGCGCCGCCGAGTTCCAGTGCCGCCGAACTACACGAACGTGCGCAACGCCGGTTCCGAAACCGAATGGCTGCTGCCCGCCTATCCTAACGAACAACTGTCGAGCCAGAGCGTGATCACCGATATCGTCGCGCGCCAAGGCCGCTTCGGTGTTGGGATTTACATCTCGCAGGAAGAGCAGGTGCTGAATCCCGCTGGTCAGACGGTGCTTCGTCGACGGCACACGATAGCGCTTTTTCCGGAAAAGAAGATCTGAAAAGAATTTGATGAACACTACAGCGACAAAGGCCTTGAAACCGAGGCAACTAGAATCATCACTCGAACCAAGATCCGTGCGTCCTTCCCCCTTGCGGGGAAGGATTGCGGAAGGGGGTATTTTCGTACCACCCCTCACCCTCGCCCTCTCCCGCAAGGATTGTGCAGCGAGTCAGGGCGCATCTTTTTTGTCAATGCGGGCATAGCATGGCGCGCATTATCGAAATCACCGATCTCGCTGGCGCCTACGCAACGCGGCTGCTCGCCGAGGCCGGGCATGAGATTGTTCGGATCGAAGACCCGAGCGGAGACAAATTGCGTGGCTTGCCGCCATTTCTCAGCGATGAATCGGAAGTCGAGGGAAGCTGCTACCACCAGTTTATCAACGCCGGCAAGAAAAGTGTGACTTTGCAGCTCAATGGCGACGTCGAAAAAGAAACCTTGTTGCGACTGCTAAAGACTGCGAATGGCTTGGTGACGGATCGCAATTTCGCTATCGAAGAAACCCAACTATTTCGCGCCAATCCCAAACTTGTCTACACCAAAGTCACCGGCAGTGACGAACCGGAAATCTGCGCCCTGGCCCGTTCCGGCCTCATGTCGCTCACCGGCCAACCCGACGGCGCGCCGATGATGCTCGGCGGCCACCTCGCTTCCCTCGCCAGCGGAACTTACGTGGCTGTCGCGATAACAGCGGGACTACAAATCGCTCAGCAATCCGGGAAAGGCGTTACGGCTAAGGTCTCGCTGCGCGAGGCACTGGAAAGCTTCGTGGAACAAGCGATGGTCGAGTATTCTTTCTCAGGCGTCATCACCGAGCGGCGCGGTAGCAAAGGAGCGATCACAGCAGTCTCGGGCGCCATGCCGTGCAAAGACGGCCACTGGGTAATTAGCCAGATCAACCGACCAGGGCGTTGGGTCAAATTCGTCGAATGGGTACAGGACCCACAGCTGGCGGCCGATCCGTCTTTGGCTGAAGAAGCCAATCAGATGAAGCACCGCGATTTCATCCTGGAACGAGTTTTCGCCTGGGCGAATTCGCACACAAAGAATGAGTTGGTCGAAGAAGCCCAGCGCCGCCATTTTCCGGCTTCGCCGGTATCGACTACGCTCGATTTGATCAACGACCCGCAACTGATCGCCCGCGGCTATCTGAAACCGCTCGAACATCCCCATTTGGGTTCGCTGCTGTTTCCGCAAGGAGCGATCGCGAGTATGCATGGGCAAAACATGAAGCCAGCGCCGAAGCTAGGTGAGCATAATGAAGAGCTCCTGACGAATTCTTCTGAAAGAGCCTAATGCTTCGACGAGCATGAACGGACTTTATTGCTAACGATTTCAACTCTGAATCCGTTCGTCCTGAGCTTGTCGAAGGACTCCGGGTATTTTTCAGTCCTTTCTTGAAGGAAGTGTGATGAGCTTGAAGCAGCCGATCTCTTTCGAAGATGTGAAAGTTAGGGATTCACTTCCAACCGCGCAGCATGGCCCATTAACAATCGTCGACACCGTGCGCTGGGCAGGCCTGCAAGAGAACTGGCAGCATCTCCACTACGACCGCGACCATGTGCGCGAGCACAATGGATTGAAAACCTTCATCGCCAGCGGCGCCTACCGCCAGGCATTGCTGATTCGCATGCTGACCGACTGGATCGGTCCACGCGGTTGGCTGCGTAAGATCAACGTGCGTCACACTTACTCGACATTTGAAGGCGATAGTATGAGCTTCGGTGGGCGCGTCGTGCGGAAATCGGAGGATTCTAGTGATCGGTGGATTGAGTGTGAGCTGACGGGCAAAAACCAGGACAACAAGGATATATTGATTGGCGCTTGCACTTTAGTCTTGCCGCCTAGATAAGGCGCGCCATTGAAGGCCCACTAGCCAAAGTTTAGAATTGCGGTATGACCATTGATCTTCCCAGAATTGTCGAGCAAGAGCTTCGCGAGCTGGCGAAAAAGCAAAATCGCGATTTGTCCGAGCTCATCGAAGAAGCTGTTTGTCAGTATCTAGAAGCTACTGCCATTACGGATATTTGCCCTGCTGATGTAGCTGAGACCCAAACCAAACTGCTTAATTGAGCCTTGGTCGTTTCGAATCGCCCAGTGCCCGCCGAGGTTGCGTTCGGCCAGCCAGGTATTGAGTTCGTCGAGATTGTTCATGTTGCTGCCCTTTGCCGCAGGGACAGGTCACGACTTATCCCTACAATAAGCCGGTGTGCGCGGTAATTTCCAGTTTTGCTTTTGCCACTGTTAATAAGTTCTTTTGGAATCCGTCAATTCAGCTCCTCGGTGCTTCTTTTATCCTTTTGCGCCAGAGAAACTTTTGATATGCATCGAAGCAACTATAAATCTCGCTCATTGTCTGGTTCCCTCGCCCATTCCGATGACATTCCGATGGGAGAGTATCAGGGTGAGGGCAAACTCTTAAAGGAGGCACTCCCATGGTTATCCGAGAGCTCAAAGACGGCCGTTCCTACGTCAGCCTGCAAGAAGACCACGCTGAATTGTCAGCGCAGTTCGCCGCCCACTGGGGCAACAATCGCTTTTCCAAACTCCGCCCCTACGACACCATGGTCTTCGCTACGACCTACCATGACAGCGGTTATCGCGAATTCGAAGGCAACCCACCGATGAATGTCGAAAAAGGCCGCCCCTACGCCCACCGCGAAGAGGTTCCCAACTTCGAAGCAACCGAACTCAAGGCCTACATGAAAAACGTCGAATGGCTGAGCCTGCAGGATCTATACGCCGGATTGCTGGTGTCGATGCACCGCACGGGCCTGTGGCACAACCGCTACAATGTATTGACCGCGCCCGCGGGCCGGTTGCGCGAGCGCAGCCAAGCCGTGCAAAACGCCAAAAAAGAATTGGAGGCGCACCAAGAACAAATGAAGCAAAGATTGGCGTCACGAATCCCGAATTTCGAAAACGAGCTCGCCTATAACTACATGGCGCTGCAAATTTTCGATCTGCTGTCGCTCTACTTCTGCTGTGATGGCTACGCCAACGACACTGAATTTAAAGAATATAAAATTGCCCCGGTTCGCGTTTCCTACGACAGCAAAGAGACCGTGACCCTGACGATCAAACCAAATGCCAAAGGCGGCGTGATCATCGACCCGTACCCATTCGACGTGAGCCCTATACAATTCTCCGCGCGCGCACGTATCGTCGCACCGCCGAGTGAAAAAAGCGAAGCGGCCTGCGCCGAGGCCTATCACAAGGCGGCGCGGCAGTTGTTGACGTTTCAGGCGTCGGAGTAGAAAAACCCGAAGCAGGGGACCGGCTCCGTGCCTGCCCCCAGCGCTTTGCTGCAAATCGCCACGACCTGCACCACATAGTAACTGGCTACGCCACGCGGTGCCTCGTAAATGGCGCTATGTTGCGGCCCTCGCCTTGTGCCATTTGTCGCTCTGCTCATTGGCGCAGCCTACATGATCGATCACACCTAATAGGCCGCCGCAAATCACTGCAAAGCGTGGAGGGTCGGGACAAAAAAGTGCGGCGCAGAACAGGCGCTTTAACAAACACTCACCAGCAAATATGAGCACTTCAGCAAAATTCGCCCCGACACCCGAACCACCGTACTATTCCATGCACACCTAGAGCAAACCAAAATACTGACCAACGAACAGATCGCCGGCTACGTCAAATTGCGCGGCTACTCTGGCGGTCACGCAGGACACCACAATCAGAAGTGACGATAGCGCGAAGGTCGACCTCCAAAGACATTTCACGGCGCCGCGAAAACATTTACGACATTGGAACTCGATGTTCTTTGCCTATTGGCTGCGGTCGCCGCGGTCGCCGGTTGGGTCGACGCCATCGCCGGTGGCGGCGGCTTGTTGACCATTCCCGCTCTGCTGCTCGCCGGTGTGCCAGCTGCAACGGCGGTGGCAACGAACAAACTGCAGGGCAGCGTCGGCACGTTGGTCTCGACCAGTTACTTCCTGCGCCAGCGGACAATCGATTTTGGCGCGGCGAAATGGGCCTTTTTCACCGCCTTGCCCTTGCTCGTTTTTGGCTCGAATTATTTTCTTCATTTGTTTCCGCTGCCCACCGGCGACGCTGCAGCTGCCGATAACCATCGGCATAGTGCTGTTCCACGCCACCATGCAGCCGGCCAGCATCGCTCCCGCGGCGATTTTGCTTGTGCTGAACATCGTCGTCATCGCCGAGCGGCGATTGGTGCTGTTGCTTGAACCTGGGTCCTGAGCAAAGGTTTCGTTTGCAGGCATCAAGCTTCTCAGGCGAAATATGGAGCGGCGCGCCGAACGTCTGGCAGGCACGGTCGTCCCTGGTTGCTTTCGTAAAAGTCGTAGTTAAGCCGCGCTACCATGCGATCATCGTACGCTCCTGCGCCAAACTGATTCAGCGGCGGTCCGCCGATGAGAATGAAAAACGTGTGCAGGCAGGCGATCAGAAGTATCAGAACAGAGCTGATGCGCAGCATGGTGAATTTCTTGTTCATGATCGGAACACCGCAGGGGCCAACCCGTGGCCACTACACGTCGACGCTTCGGCCAACGCGACTCGTTAGATAGCAACATTCGGTGTGCACCGGCAATCACGAATTTTCGGTGCATCAACTTATGAACTCAGCGTCTGCCTCAATGCGACTGTTCCCTCATCCAACGAGAGTCCGATTGCCAAGTCCACCGTATTCGCGGTAGCTATGCCGTCATGCCAACCCAACTACGCCCGTCCTCGATCCTATTTTTCTTTTTGATCGTCGTATCCGGCTGCGCCGCCCGCGCACCGGAATCTTCTGCGCCAAAAGCGCGCAACGTAATCTTGCTGATCGGCGATGGCATGGGGTTCTCCGAGCTGGCGTTGGCGCGCCTGGCTAGCGTCGGCCCGGGCGGGAAATTGCACATGGACCACCCGCCCTATCTCACAGCGATGACAACCCATGCACTCGACAAAGTGGTCACCGACTCGGCCGCCAGCGGCGTAGCCATGGCCAGCGGGGAAAAAACTAACAATCACTCCATCGGCGTCGATCCCGACGGTAAACCTCTGAGCACGGTCTTGGAGGAAGCCAAAGCTTCCGGAAAGTCCACCGGCCTAGTCTCCACTTCGCGCATCACCGATGCCACGCCGGCGGTGTTTGCTGCGCACTTGAACGTGCCCCGCGAGGCCATCGGCGCGCGGTGGGAGAATGACGTGCCGGCGTCCTATTTGAAGACCGGCGTCGATGTGATGCTGGGCGGCGGCCTGCGCCACTGGATTCCCAAGTCCACCAGCGGCAGCGCGCGCGCCGATGAAAGCGATCATCTCGCGGCGGCAAGCAAGAGCGGTTATCGTGTCGCGCGCTCGCGCGATGAGCTCACTGCCATCGAGGCGACATCGACGACCAAAGTGCTGGGATTATTCACGCCCAGCTACATGTCGTTTGAAATCGACCGTGACGCAAAGAGAGAACCGAGCTTGGCCGAAATGACGGCGAAATCGCTGGAAATCCTCGGCCGCAACCCCAACGGTTTTTTTCTGATGGTAGAGGCAGGGCTGATCGACGTGGCCGCCCACGCCTGGGATGGCGCGACGCTGGTGCGCGAGGTCATTGCGCTAGATGCCGCGGTCAAGGTCGCCTTCGACTATGCGCAACGGCGCAACGACACTCTCGTGTTGGTCACCGCTGATCACGCTGCGGGCGGCTTGAGCATTCCGGAACCTATCAATCTCAAAACCCTCGCCGCGGCGAAATCTTCGATTGCCGCAATGATCAGACGGCTAAAACCTGGGATGGCGAACCTGCGCGAAATCCTGCGCGATCAGGCGGGCATCGACATAAGCGACGCGGAGATTGAGAGCATCCGCAATCCCAAAGGCGCGCATGTGGGCGGCGTCACCCACAAAGCGCTGCAATCGGTGATCGGCCGCGGCGGTTGGGAAATCGCCGCCATGATCGCCCACCGCGCCGGCTTGAACTGGAATTCCTCCGACATCCATGGCCGCTCAGAAAAAACCTACGGCCACGAAGGCTCGCCCGTGCCACTCTACGGCTACGGCCCCGGCGCTGAACAAGTCCGCGGCCTGCTCGATAACACCGACGTGGCAAGAATCATCCGCAAGGCCTATGGGATGAACTAGTCAAGCGCGATAAAGTCGCCTCCCCTTCGTTCCTCGGTCCGACATTTTCCATTTTCAATTATCCACTATCCCTGCATCTTCTTTGCCGCCAGTTCCATCTAACCTGCCAAACACGGCCAGCAGGCCGAAATCAAAGGAGAAGGCAGAGATGAATATCAAGGGTAAGCTTTTATCGGTGGCGCTAGGCGCGGGCATGCTTTTCGCCGGTCAGCTCTATGCGGCGGAAATGATGATGAAGAGCGGCGCTTTCAAAGGACCCAAGGCGAACACGGGGCACGTCACGTCTTCCAAGGAGGGCGGTAAGATCGTGCTCGCGCTCTCCGACAATTTCAAAACGCCAGACGCCCCCGATCCGCACTGGCAAGTAATCGACTCCAAGGGCACCGTGTTCATGCTGCAAAAGATTGCCCTCAAAGATAACAAGATGAATCGCAAGATCACCCTGCCCGACTACGTGAATGACGTTTCTAAAGTCGTGATCTGGTGCGCCTGGGCCGAAGCCAGCCTCGGCGAAGCTTCCTTCGACAAACCGGTCATGTAACGCCGCCTCCCCCTGCGGCAGCAGGCTGGGCCTTTCTTCCCCCGGGCCCGGTCTGCACAAAGATTTCGAAACATTCAAAGGAATTGCCATGAAAACTCTCACAGCTGTTTCCACTCTGCTATTGGTCTTCGGCCTTTCAACCGCTGTAAGCGCGCAGACGGTGCAAAAGAAAGGATTGACTCTCGAGGGCGCCAAGAAAGTCATCGCGACCGCGGTCGCCGAAGCGAAAAAGCTCAACGCGCCCGGCGCTGCCATCGCCGTCGTCGACGACGGCGGCAACCTGATGGCCGCCGAGCGGCTCGATGGGACTTTTGCCGCCGGAGCGAACATCTCCATCGGCAAGGCGCGCACGGCCGCCATCTTTAAACGGCCGACCAAGGCCTTCGAAGAAATCATCAACAAAGGTCGCACGGCGATGACATCCCTCAGCGATTTCACCCCGCTGCAAGGCGGCGTGCCCATCATGGTCGACGGTCAGATCGTCGGCGCCATTGGTGTCAGCGGCGCAGCGAGCGCACAGCAAGATGAAGATCTGGCCATTGCAGGCGCGAATGCACTGCGCTAAGGCGCGCGCGGTTCAAGATTCCGGGTTCAACATTCAACGTTAGAACAGGAGTAAGAGATATGAAGCGTATTGTAGGATTATTGGCTATCGCATTAGCCTTACCGGCGAGTGGTTTTGCTCAGCTCACTGAGAAAAAAGTCCTCACCCTCGAAGCTGCGGAGAGAGTCGCAGCGGCAGCCCAGGCAGAAGCCCTGAAACGAAACGCCACCGTGGTAATTGCGGTCGTTGACGATGGCGGCTACCCGATCGTCCTCAAGCGGCTCAACGATACCCAAGTCGCCAGCGTCGACGTCGGCATCGGCAAAGCGCGCACCGCGGCAATCTTCCGCCGCCCAAGCGCAGTATTTGAAGAACAGATCAAGAACGGCCGAGTCGCCTCACTCGTGCTGCCCGGCGCGACGCCGCTGCAAGGCGGATTGCCGCTGATTCACGAAGGCAAAACCATCGGCGCCATTGGTGTCAGCGGCAACACGCCCCAGGAAGACGAAGACATCGCCAAAGCGGGCGTACTAGCGTTTGCTGCCGAGACCTCAATGGCGAAACCAGCAGGAACGAAAGCTACATACATTCCTGCCGCCCAGGTGAGCAAGGCTTTTGAAAAAGGCATGCCGCTGCTGGGAATCGCCAACTATAAAATTCACGCCAGCCACCGCGATGCCCCCGGTGTCGTCGAAGTGCACACCAAAGACACAGATATCATTTACATGCTCGAAGGCAGCGCGACTTTTGTGACCGGCGGCACCCTTGTCGACGGCAAGGACATCGAGGCCGAAGAAATCCGTGGCAAAGACGTCAAGGGCGGCGAGAGCCGCACCATCACGAAGGGCGACGTCATCGTCGTGCCGCACGGCACTCCGCACTGGTTCAAAGAGGTCAAAGGGCCGCTGAATTATTATGTTGTCAAAGTAAGAACGGCGAACTGAGGATAAATATGCACACTGTTGATCTATTCAAAGGCGCACGAAGGCTGCTCCGCTTCTCAATAGGCTTCGCTTCCCACCCCCCTTTGACAAAGGGGGAAATCGTCTTGCGTTTCGCGCTGACCTTCGTGCCCTTGATCCTGGCGGCAAGCCTGACCCACGCCGCCCCCAACGACGACGCTCTGCTCAAGCGCAAACCCGAAGCCACCGTCGATCTCGGCACCAAAGAAGGCGCGCAAGCGGTCCAGGGCCAATGGCGCCACAGCGACACGAAGATCATCGAGGTCGATTTCACAGCACCGGGTGCCGACGGCCAACCGTCGACCAAACCGAACAAAGCCTACGATTTCACACCGCACGGGGGGCGCGCCGACTTTGACGATTCGAAATGGGAGGTGATCGATCCGACCACCCTCGAAAAACGCCGCTCCGCCGGCAAGCTCGCCTTCAACTGGTACCGCATCAAAATCACGGTCCCGGAGCGCATCGGCAGCTTCGACACGAAAGGCTCGACGATCGTCTTTTCCACTTCTCTCGACGATTACGCAGAGATTTGGGTCGACGGTGAAATTCCGCGCGCCGCCGGTCAAAGCGGCGGATCCGTGATCAAGGGTTGGAACGCGGAAAACCGCCTGATCATCGGCCGCGGCGTCAAGCCGGGACAAACCATTCAACTGGCGATATTCGGCGTCAACGGACCGATCTCGGGATCACCAACGAATTACATTTACTTGCATTATGCCAAACTGGATTTCCACAAAGTGTCGGCGCAACCCTTCGCTGTCACCCCGCACGAAGTCAACGTCGAAGTGATCCGCAACGATCCGGCGATCGACGCCATCGTGCCGCTCAATCCCAAAATCTTTAAGCTCGCCGAAGGTTTTCAATTCACCGAGGGGCCGATCTGGACCAAAAGCGGCGACCTGCTTTTCAGCGACCCCAACGCCAATACGATCTACAAGTATGGCGGCGACGGCAAGCTATCGACTTTCAAAACCAACAGCGGCTACTCCGGCAAAGACTTGGCCGAATACTTTCAGCCAGGGTCCAACGGCCTCACCCTCGATCCACAAGGCCGACTGACCATCAACGAGCATGGCAACCACCGAGTGTCTCGCATCGAAAAAGACGGCCGCGTGACGGTGCTCGCCGACAGCTATGAAGGCAAGCGTTTGAATAGCCCCAACGACCTTGTGTATCGTTCCGACGGCGCGCTGTTTTTCACCGACCCGCCGTTTGGCCTGCCGAAATTCTACGACGATCCGCGCAAGCAGTTGCCCTACAGCGGCGTCTTTAGCGTGAAAGACGGCAGACTCAAGCTGGTCAGCACAGACTTGAAAGGCCCCAATGGCATCGCCTTCTCGCCTGACGAAAAATATCTCTACGTCGGCAACTGGGACCCAGCGAAAAAAGTCGTCATGCGCTACGAAGCCGGCGCCGACGCGAGCTTGTCCAATGGGAAAGTATTTTTCGACATGACCAAAGCATTAGGGGAAGACGCTATTGACGGGATCAAAGTCGACCAAAAAGGGAATCTCTACGTCTGCGGCCCGGGCGGCATTTGGGTCCTATCGCCTCAAGGAAAACACTTGGGCACAATCAAAGCACCGAAAAATCCGCACACCCTCGCCTGGGGCGGCGCCGATGGCAAGACGCTCTACATCACCGCACAGAACACGCTCTATCGTATGCCGCTGAATGTCGCCGGCGTAAGACCATGAGTTATTCACCACGGCTGATCGTGCCTAACGCCGAATCATGCACCTCGCAATCCTGGGGCGCGTTTTGGGGAGGCATGGGCATGAGCAGTGTAGAACTTTTGTGCGGCGGCTGCGGCGAGTATCTGCGTGGTTTCTTCGATGATCGAAAATAGTTTGGCGGAGACATCAATGAAATACTTCAAGACCATCTTGATCGTTGCTTTCGTTCTGTCCAGTCTAGCTACCGCGTTCGCCCAGCCCCAGCCAGCCAAGCCGGTCCAGGAGATCAACATCGTCCGGCTCGATCCGCGCTTCGACAAGCTCGTGCCGCTCAATGTCAAAGTCGAACGCATCGTCAGCGGCCGCAAATGGGTCGAAGGGCCGGTATGGAATCGCAAGGAAGGCTACTTACTCTTCTCCGACATTCCGACCAACTCCGTAGTCAAATGGCAGGAAGGCAAAGGCACCAGCGTGTTCCTGCATCCCAGCGGCTACACAGGAAAGGGTCCATTTGAAGGGCCAGAGCCAGGTTCCAACGGCCTGACCTTCGACCCAGACGGACGGCTCGTGCTCGCCGAACATGGCGACCGCCGCATCGCGCGTTTGGAAAAGAACGGCACGAAAACCACGCTGGTCGACCGCTTCGAGGGCAAGCGCATCAACAGCCCCAACGACGTTGTGTTCAAATCTAACGGCGATCTCTATTTCACCGATCCGCCATTCGGCTTGCCGAAAGCCTTTGACGATCCGCGCAAAGAGACGCCGTTCCAAGGAGTTTACCGTTACTCCAAAGGCGGCAAGCTCACGCTGCTAGCCAAAGACATCAAGGCACCCAACGGTATCGCCTTTTCACCGGACGAAAAAAGAATCTACATCAGCAACTCCGACGCAGCCACTGCCGGCTGGATGGTTTATGACGTGAAAGCCGACGGTACGATCGGAAACGGTAGAGTTCTGTTCAACGGAACTGGCTTGATAGGTAAAAAACCCGGTGCACCCGACGGCATGAAGGTCGATCGCGAAGGAAACATTTTCGGCGCCGGACCTGGCGGCATTTATGTATTCTCACCAGACGGCAAGCATCTCGGCAGCATCGAGACCGGCGTTCCGACCGGCAACGTATCTTGGGGCGAAGATGGCTCGTCGCTCTTCATTACATCGAACACAAACGTGTTTCGGCTGAAATTGGCGACCAAGGGCGCGGGTTGGTGAGCAGGGCTAGACGTTTAGGGTTTCGCGTCTAGCGTCTGGCGCCAAACCTTAGACGCTAGACGACAAACAGGAACATGCGTTTATCGGCGCCACTGCCGAACACCTCGCACGTCGATGGCATCTCTCAATTCTAGTGTGGAGTCAGGACCCGTCACGTTTTCTACACCGACCTCACTTCACGACTCCGATCGAGGGCTTAAAAGCCTTGCTCATCGCAGAGAGCCCTATTGCCTTCCGCCGTCGCCTTATTTTCACCGAAGCCGAGCCGCTACGCCGCGCACGCATGCCGCGTCAAACGGGGGAAATCCCCACGGTGGTCACCAACCCTAACTCCGTAAATTTTTCGCAACAAACTTCAGCGCCAGGCCGTTGTTGCACCAGCGTTGGCCGGTGGGCTGGGGGCCGTCGTTGAAAACGTGGCCGTGATGGCCGCCGCAGCGGATACAGTGATATTCGGTGCGCGGCAGGAGCAGTTTAAAATCTGTGCTGGTGCCAAACACGCCGGGAATGGTCGTGAAAAAACTCGGCCAGCCAGTGCCGCTTTCATATTTCATTTCGGAAGTAAAAACCGGCAGGTCGCAGCCGGCACAGGCGAAAACTCCCGGCCGCTTTTCGCCATTCAACGGGCTACTCCCTGGGCGTTCCGTGCCCTCCTCGCGCAAGATGTGAAACTGTTGCGCGTCCAGCCGCTTGCGCCACTCCTCTTTGGTTAGTTTGAGCGGCTCCGTCGGCAGCGGCACCTTGGTGCCAGCGGCGAGCAACGTCTTCCAGTTTTTTTGCAATGCTTCGATCTCTTTCAGAGAAGATGGCTGGGCTGAAAGCGCCAAGCCATGCCACGCGGACCACAAACCACCGGCGAAGATTCCTTTCAATAGCCCACGACGTGTCATAGTCATCTCCTTTCAAGCCTGTTCGATGCCAGTCGCTTTCGATCCCAAGCCGCCATGCACCGTTTGTCCGGCGTCGCGCATCTAAATCAGCAAGAACCGGTTTGAATTGAATACGCGGGCAGCACACAGAAATTATCAACGAATAAACCAGGAGGAGCAACCATGAATATGAAAGTTTTGGGCCTTATTGCGGGAATGCTGCTGAGCGTCACCGGCGCAGCGTTTGCTAACGGCGAAACGAAATTTGCCATCCGCGTGGAGAACATTTCCAAGCCCGATGCGTTTACTGCCTCCAACGGCACCAAGTGGTCGTTGGCATTCTCGCCGGGCACGGCAATCGTGCACAGCGACAAAGCGCCGGTCTTCAGCGAGGGACAAAAGGATCGCGGCAAAGGTCTAGAGGCGCAGGCCGAAGATGGCAATCCCGCAATGCTTGCGAAATCGCTGACTGGCGCGAAAGGCGTCAAGTCGGTGGTCGTCTACAACACCCCCTTGGGCCTGAGCAGTCCAGCGCCAATCACACCGGGGGCGGCTTACGAAGCGACATTTTCGGCAATGCCAGGCGACAAGTTATCGATGACACTGATGATGGGCCAGTCCAACGATTGGTTCTACGCTCCTGGCGAAGCCGGCATTGAGTTGTTCAAAGACGGCAAAGCGATCAGCGGCGACATCAGCGCGCAGCTCATGCTGTGGGATGCCGGCACCGAAGTGGACCAAGAACCAGGCATCGGCTCGGACCAGGGCCCGCGCCAAAAAGGCCCCAACACCGGCAAAGCTGAAAACGGTATGGTGAAAAAAGTCGCCGATGGTAAGAGTTACGCTGACGCAGCCAAGGTCCTGCGCGTGCTCATTCAACCGATCAAATAGCTTGCGCCAGAGCGTTTGCAACCCCGAAAAAAAAGAGGCGCCCTCGCGGGGCGCCTCTTCGCTATTTTCTTTTTGAGCGCAACTCAATCGGAACTGATCGCACCGGTGAGATTATCGACCAGCACCGGGCTTTCATAATAGGTAATCACTGGCTCGGCGCCGTAGCGATCTTTGATAAACTGCTTCCATTCGGGAGTAAAAAGCTTCTCGGCGTCGGCCTTGGATTTCCACAGGTAAACACCACCGCCGGTGCCGCCGTCCTCCGTCAGCAAGTAGTATTTGCGCACCAGCCCCGCGACCTCGCGATATTTCGGTGCCGTGCCAAGATAAAGTTCTTTGGCTTTATCGCGGCTCACCGGCGCCGGCAGTATAAAATTTACCACGGTGGTTATCATGGGTCGTCGCTCGTGCTCGTCGCTCGTGTTCGGGGCTTATGCTCGTAATTTTCGGCACGAGCACGAGTCACGAACCACGAGCAACGATTATTCCTTCACCGGCGCCGCGCCCTGCCAGTGGCCAACGTCGACAATGATCCCTTCCGGGCCTTTGTACTTGTCCTCATAGTACGCCGTGCCGAGGTTCACCGCGCCTGCCTTGACGGCGCCGCAGGACTCCATCTTTTGGAACTGCTCCTGGTCGTTGGATACGGAGAACCCGATGTGATCGATGCCAGCCTTGCCGCCCATGCCCGCCGCCAGCGGCAACACGGTGATATTCACTTCGCCATCGCTCAAATCGATGGCGTTGTTTTTGCGCTTCTGAATCATCTTCATACCCATAGCGTCAACGAAAAACTTCGCCATCGCGTCCACGTCCTCCGCCCGGTAAGCGATATGTCTAATCTTTGCCATCGTAGGTTCTCCTTCTTACAACCCGAAAATCGAAACCCCAAACCCGCAACCGGCGCGCTTAGCGCGCCTATCCCCCGTAAAAAACCTTATCGCCTAAATCGCGCATGGCGAGGATCGCGTCATCGGGCCGACCAGTCGGTGCCACCGCGACGCCGGCGTCTTTCACTTCGCCAACAAAGATTGAGTGATCGCCAATCTCGACGGTCTGCACAAGCGCGCATTCAACAAAGGCCGGCGCTTTTTCCAGAATCGGCGCGCCCAGGCTGCCCTTACGAAAGGCCTCGCCACCGATGGAATTGCCGTCGCGCTCGAGCGGTTTGAAGAAGGTAAAGGCCTGTCCCTTCTGGTCCTTACCGAGCATGTTCAGAGCAAACACTCTAGTCTCTTTGATGATTGCATGGGCGCCGGAATCGGTCTTCACGCCGACGACCACCAGCGGAGGCTGGAAGGCGGTCTGAGTCACCCAATTGACGGTTGCCGCGGCAACCTTGCCGTCCTTGCCCTCCGAAGTCAGAACGTAAATCCCGTAGGGTATCATGCGCAGCGCAGTTTTCTTGGCATCAGCATCCATTGGTCAATGTTCCTTTCGAATGAATTGTTATTCGCCCCAAATGACGCCCGATTCTATGGAAGCGCACAGATTTGCGCAAGGGATCGCAGCAAACCGCAAGCGCTCTTTGCGCTTACCGCTTAGCCCTTAGCTCTTCGCCGGCAGACGAAACGCCACCGTCGCGAAGACCTTGCCGTTCACCTCAAACTCCCCCACTTCAATCATGTCCAACCCTTTGACATGGGCCTCCATCGAGTGCGGATTATCGCGGGCAATCAGCGCGACCCCGACTTCAAATTGTCCGGCAAGATCGTTTCTCTGCGCTTCATAGAGGCCGCGCAGCAGACCCTGGCGACGATAGCGTCGGTCGATACAGACAGGACCGTAGGCGTAGGTTTGGTATTCGGTAAGCAGCTTGCCCTCGAACCTCGCCCGGTCATAGGACTCGATCATCTTCGCGACGACGGGCGAGCCGTGGTCGAAGTCGTTGCGGAATGCACAGACAAAGCCAACGACCGCGCCGCCGTCCAAGGCGATCATGATGCCCAAATCGCTCGCCATGGCAGCCACCTGCTCGATGGTGAAAACCGCTGACAAAAAACCGTCGCCGCGCTCCTCGGCGGAGAGATTGGCGATAAAGTTCTCGGTGTTGAGGCGGACGATGTCGGCGTAGTCGCCGGGCACCGCGCGACGAAATTGTTTTGCTTCTCGCAACGCGCTTTCCTTTGATTCAAAATGCCGTGGCTACGATCTTCTACCTTTGAGCAAGCTTGCAAACATGCCACCCAACGCCCCCGCAGGAATGATCGACAATATCGACACAGCGCGCATCCATTCGGGCATCGGCCGAAGCTCCCCGCCGGCCATTTGTTGCTCGATAAAGGACAACGTCAAAGAACCCAAACCGACAAACGCGCCATGCTTGATCTCGTGAGAATCGGCCTTGAGCCCCGCGGCAAAACCGCCGATCAGTGTGCCCAAAGCTCCGAGGGTTAGTGTGATCATCATGCCCTCATAGCTCTGCATGTACTGCGTGATCGCCTCGGGCGATGGCGGTTTCTGACCTCCGGCCTGATTGGCCCAGTAGATAAAGAAATAGCTGTAGATCACGAAATAGGTTGCGATGTAGTCGACGACCACACCGAGGATCAACGGGCGTACCTGCACGCCCGTGAAAAACCCCTCGGCTTCAGGAGGACGCGGGACACCGCTGGAATTGGGTTGGTGTTGCATAGCTATAACGTAATCTAAACCATCACCTGACTAAAGTCTGCGCTGACATGACCGATTTTTCTTTCAGGTAACGAAAAATGCGCAGAACGAAAAAGATTCTCATACCCGATGTGCCGCCGAAGCGACGCACCATGGGATTTCAAAATCTGCGCAACTGGCTGCGCCTTAGCCTGCGCGCGAAACCGATCTTGCTTACGGAGCAATCTCCTGCAACGGTCGAGGCGAAAGCCTCGCGTCCGGTTCAAGTCAAACCACTGACCACCGACCATTAGCACAGCGCACCGCCCACTCCTTTTCGCCCGGTAATTGCCCGAGCGCCGTCCCTCACATTTTAGCTCTTTTAGTTTGACTTACCTCAATCGTTGAGGAAAATACTTTTCTCAACAGCTGAAGGCAACCGGTCTTATGTTTCACAAATATCGATACGAAGCGGAGTTTTATCCGAAACTCAGCCGTTTGCCTCTCGACGTGCGACGGAAACTTGACGTGACGGGCATGAAACTTTCACTCAAAGATTGGCTTGCCTTTGACCTGGAAGAGCGCCAAGTTCTCTGCCACCTCCCCTGCGATACCGAAGAGGAGCAGCTGGTCTTCGCCGAATATTTGAGCTTCCTTTCAAAAAAGCATCGCGGGTCGACAGTGGAAAAACTTGCAGCCATGGACGCTGGTGTTTGGGAGGCCGGGAAGGTGCCCGCAGCGGTGGCGCAGAAAAGCGCCGAATTGCAGGCGAGCGTAAGCGCGGAAGAATGGAACCTGTGGCCGGCTCACCATCGCTACGCCCTCTACAAAACCGCGGCTTCCAAGGCACAACCGGAGGCATTCGAACAGGTCTTGCAACAGCTGCGCGCGCTCCGCAAAATCTAGATCAGTTCAAATACTCATGGGCCAGGAGAGCGGCATATGTCTTTGGTCGTCTTTGGTCGTCTTTGGTCGTCTTTGGTCGTCTTTGTTGTTTTGGTTTTTCTCGCTGCTTTGATCGGCACTCAGTTCGGTCCAGGTCCCTGGTATACCGCCCTGCAGAAGCCCGCGTGGACACCGCCCAACTGGCTTTTCGGCCCTGTATGGACCGCACTCTACATCGGCATCGCCGTTGCCGGTTGGCTCGTTTGGCGCTCCAAGAGCCCGGCCAAGTTACAATCGATGTGGCTTTGGGGCACTCAGCTAATCTTGAATGGACTTTGGTCCTTTCTATTTTTTGGTCTCCAACGGCCGGGGCTCGCGCTGATCGACATCATTCTTTTGCTGATCGCAATCGTCATTTTTATCGCCCAGGCGCGCCATGCCAACGTGGTCGCCGCGTGGCTTTTTGTTCCCTATGCACTGTGGGTGGCTTTTGCCACAGCCTTGAACTTTGCCATCTGGCAGCTGAATTGATACACACTCGATCAAATTCGAGGCAAATTCGATTGCAGCGAAACCGAAAGGACCGACGATGGCAGACAATCTTTTTCCCCGCTTCTCCGAAGCCGAGTACGGCCGCCGCTACGGCGCCATTCGCGCCGCGATGCAGAGAGACGACATAGAGGCAATTTTTATTGCCGGCGCGCGCGGCTCGTCGGAGGTCTCCTACCTGGCGAATTATTTGCCGCAGTCGCCCTGCTGGCTGCTGTTTCCGCGCCAGGGTGACGCTACGGTCTTCATCCATTTTTTCAATCACCAACCCTGTGCCAAGGCGCAATCGATTGTCGATGACGTGCGCTGGTACGGGCCGACGCCCATGCCGACGATTGTCGAAGAGATCAAAAAACGTGGCTTGACCAAAAGCAAGATCGGTCTCGTCAGCATGCGCGCCATGTCCTACGGCCACGTGACCGAATTGCAGAAGCAGTTTCCCGCAGCGGAGTTCGTCGAGTTTGGCCCGCAGTTCGGCCGCATCCGGCGCGTGCGCAGCGAAGAAGAGTTGGCTTACCTGCGCAAGAGCGGCGATCTCACCGATCTCGCCTGCGAAGCGTTGGAAAACAATTTGCGCCCCGGACTCACCGAGCAAGAAGTTCTGTCGATCGTCTACAGTGCCTACATCAAACAAGGCGGCGATCCCGGCATTCATTTCATTGCGACGACCAACATGGACAACCCCGATCGCTTCGTCCCCTGGCAACGGCAAACCTCGCGCGTGCTGCAGCGAGGCAGTGTGGTCATCACCGAACTGACCGTGAGCTACTGGGGCTATTCGACGCAGATTCACCGACCGTTTGCCATCGGCAAAGAGCCGACACCGACCTACCGCCAGCTCTTCGATGCGGCGCATGAATGCTACGAAAGTGTGCGCAAGATCTGCAAGCCCGGCACGACCAGCGAGCAAATCATCGCCGCAACGTCGGCCATCGAAGAGGCCGGCTTCACCAGCTATGATAGCGTCTTCCACGGCGAAGCGGGCAAATCCCCCGAGCTAGGAACAAGATCAGCGGCACATCCTTTAGAGAAATGGACGCTGGAACAAAACATGGTCCACGTCATCCAGCCCAACCCGATCACGAAAGATTTCAAAGCCGGCTTGCAGCTCGGCGCTGCCGTTGTGGTGAAACCCGGCGGCGGTGAGGCGCTGCATAACTATCCATTTAAGTTTCCGGTGTGCGGGTAAAATGATGGATCCAAAAGCCACAGCAGCCATTCGCTTGCTCGCCTTCGACGTTTTCGGCACCGTCGTCGACTGGCGTTCGCGCGTTATCGCCGAGGGCGAGGAGCTCGGTCGAACCAAGGGCATCAACATCGACTGGGCAGCCTTCGCCGATGCTTGGCGGTCGATTTACCGACCGTACATGGACAAAGTACAAGACGGCGAGTTGCCATGGACCAAGCTTGATGAGCTGCATCGAATGATGCTCGAAGAAACCCTAAAGAAATATTCCCTCACCAACCTCACCGAGGAAGAAACGCAACAGTTCAACCTTGTCTGGCATCGACTCAGAGGCTGGCCTGACTCCGTGCCGGGTCTACAACGGCTCAAAACCAAGTTCGTAATCTCGACTTTATCGAACGGCAACATTTCCCTGCTGACTAACATGGCAAAGTTTGCCGGCCTGCCCTGGGACTGCGTCCTGTCGGCGGAAAACGTCCAGCGCTACAAGCCCGACCCGGAAGTATACCGCCTCGCACCGCGGCTCTTTGATCTAAAACCCGAGCAAGTCATGATGGTCGCTGCTCACGAGCATGATTTACAATCCGCCAAGAAACACGGGCTTCGCACCGCCTTCGTTCATCGGGAGCTGGAGCATGGACCGGGAAAGGCTGCGGCGATGCCCGATGTGGGTCACTACGATATCGTTGCGACCAGCTTCCTTGATCTCGCAGAAAAACTCGGTGTCTGAGTAGGGCTGATTGAAAACATTCACGGTTGAAAAAATGGAAAGACGGCTTGTTTTTGCAATCCTCACGGCCTTGCTGCTTTGTGCGATTCATTCGCCAGCTCTGGCCCAGCGCATCCGCGCCGCCAGCGGTGGGCTCTCGACGATTCACTCATTGCTCTGGGTCGTCTATGACCAGAAACTCGCGAAAAAATATGGCATCGATCTGGAATACATCGCCATCGAGAATGGCACCGTCGGCATGCAGACGCTGCTCGCCAACGAGTCGCAATTTCTATTTTCGACTTCGTCGCTGGCGGTGAACGCGAATTTGCGAGGTTCCGATGTCACGGTGATTGGCGGCGGCTTGAATTTCATTCCCGACAAACTGATCGTTCGCCCGGAGATCAAGCGGCCCGAAGATCTCGCCGGCAAACGGCTGGCGATCAGCCGCTTCGGCTCGTCGTCGGAGACCAGTGCCAAGCTCACATTGGAGAAAGTCGGCGTCAAACCGGAAAGCGTCTCGTTGATTCAGCTCGGCGGTGTCTCGACCCGCCAAGCGGCATTGCTCGCAGGCCAGGTGCAAGCGACGATCTTGAGCGATCCACAGGCCACTGCAGCAGTCAACGCGGGCATGAAGTTATGGGTCGATCTTTCGGAAAGCAAATGGGGCCTGCCGCAGTTTTGCTTTAATTGCATGATGGCCAAGCGGAGTTTTCTCGACGCCAATCGTCAAGCTGCGAGCAACTTCCTCAAAGCGGTTATCGAAGGTCTCTACCTGCTCAAGAAAGACAAAGCGCTGGGCGTACGACTGATCAAACAATATTTGCGTCTCAACGACGAGGCAGCGAGCATCGGCTATGACTTCTACATCGCCAAACACGCCGAAGGCTTGCTGACTTTGCCGGAACGCAAAGGGTTGGAATTTGTGATTGCCGATGTCGCCAAGTCAAACCCCGCCGCTGCCAAAGCGACGCCGGAGAGCTTGCGGCTCGTGGAACCGAGCTTCATGGACGAAATTCGTAAGAGCGGCTTTATCGACCGCGCCCGCTGAGTGGTTGGGAACGGTTTTACTTCGAAACAGCAATTCAAAGCGGCCTACGACGACAATCGCAAAGCCCTCGTGTCCATGCGCGCCCAAGTGGAGAGCCAGGCCGACAGCATCCGCGACCGGCGCGCAAAGGCCGGTCTGGACAACCGCAAATAGGAGCAACCGTCAACGATATTTAGTTGAATATTTTTCCGAGAGTTGCTAATGGCTATGGCAACTCATGGCAGAAATACCTCCCAACAGCTCGCAACGGACACGCCGGCGGCGCGTCCGAGCGGTCGTCCACAAACCCAGTGACGGGCGCTTGCAGTTCGACCGTGACGCGCTCAAAGAATTGTTATTCATCGCCGGGTTGCCTCTTTTGGCAATCATCGCGGCTTTTTGGTTTGCAGCGAAATACGTACAGCCAGCGCCACCGAAAAGCTTTGTCATGAGCACCGGCGCCGATGGCGGCGCCTATCATTTATTCGCCCAGCAGTACCAAAAGATTTTGGCGCGAGAGAAGATTGCCATGGAGCTCAAACGATCGGCAGGCTCGGTGGAGAATCTGAAACGCTTACAAGACTCAAGCTCCGGCGTCGTAGCGGCCTTGGTTCAAGGCGGCATCGTCAGCGGCGAGTCGCCCCCAGGACTGAGCTCCTTGGGTGCGGTCTATTTTGAGCCGCTGTGGATTTTCTATCGCGGCAAAGAGACGATCGACAAATTCAGCCAACTGGCAGGCAAGCGGCTCGCCGTCGGCCCTGAGGGCAGCGGCACCCGCGCCCTGGCATTGCAACTGCTCAAGGCTGGAGGCGCACTGGCGCCCACCACGGAACTCTTGCCGCTCGGCACCAATGACGCCGCCAACGCGCTCATCGCTGGCAAAGTAGACGCGGCCTTATTGGTCGGCTCCCCTGACGCCCCGACCGTGCAAAGGCTAGCTAAAGCGAAAGAGATCAAGCTTACCAGCATCGCGCAAGCCGAGGCGTTGACACGCCGCTTCACTTTTTTGAGCGTCCTCAATTTGCCGCGCGGCGCCATCGACCTGGCGTTGGATTTGCCGGCCCACGACATGACACTGCTGGCGACCACTGCCAATCTGATCGTACGTGATGATTTTCACCCGGCGCTGGGCTTTCTGCTCGTGGAGTCGGCAAGCGAAGTGCACAAACGTGCCGGCGTGCTACATAAAGCCAACGAGTTCCCATCACCGCGTGACGGCGAATTTCCGCTCGCCGAAGAGGCCCGCCGGTTTTATCAGAACGGCAAGCCCTTCTTGCAGCGTTATTTGCCTTTCTGGCTGGCCAATTTTGTTGAGCGCATGTTCGTCTTATTTGTTCCGATCGTCGCAATTCTGGTTCCCGCGATTCGTTTCTTGCCGACGCTGATCGAATGGCGGGCGAAGTCTCGCGTCTTTAAGTGGTATGAAGATCTCAAACAGCTGGAACGCGACGTTTCGACGCAACCGGATTCAGCCCAGATCGAACGCTACATGGACCGCCTCGACGAGATCGAGCAAGGCGTCAACAATACCCGCGTTGGCAGGAGCTACGCCGACTGGAGCTATAATTTACGCGGCCATATCGATCTTGTGCGGGCGCGGTTGCAGAAAATGGAAGCGCACACGTCTTAGCAGATGTTCACTGTTCCGCGTTCCCCTTTCAAAGTGAAGGTCCGTTCAACATTGGTAATTGCAGTAATTGCCTGGGCAACTCTGGCCGCCGGGTGCTCAGATTCTGCCATCAACCAGCCCACGCCAGTCTACGTCACAAAACCATCGCACAGTGCGCTTGATTTCGACGCCGTGGCGATGCTGTTCCCAAGTGCATCGGGATCGGCTTTCCACCTCGGCGCGCAAAACCCGAACAGCACCAACCGGTTTCAGATCGAACGTAAGACTACCGCCCTCGAACGAACGGAAGGCGCCCTGCGCTACTGGAGCGTGCCAGCGCATGATTTGAATTATGCCTCGGGCGCCACGGGAAAGACCGCGCGATTGCACATCTACGCCAGCGGCGGCGTACAGAAATACACCTGGAAAACTCAGCAGGACTATTTGGCAAGCCCGGCCGATACAAGGAACCAAGAGTTCACCGCCTATGTGCGAGTGCGCGGCATCACCGATCCGAAACGCGCGGCGATCTCGCTAAAAATCCGCGGCGGCGCCCATACGGAGAAAAATCCCGACCTGGCTTCATGCACCATGATGACCTTTCAAGCCGCGACCATGGGCGCCGTGGCGCGCTTCGGCAAGGAACTAACGCACCCGATTTACGACTACATTACACTCAGGCCCCACTTCGACGCCGCGCTGACGCCGGATCGCTGGTTTGGCTTGAAGCTGGTCAGCTTCACGATGCCCAACCAACCCCAGCGAGTTACTAATCGTCTCTACCTAGACACGGAGCCTTTCGAAGCAGTGACCGGTAAGCCGCGCAACAACTGGCGACTCTTTGCGGAATATACTGACGAAGAAGGCAAAAGTACTGGCAAATATTCGAAGCTCGTCGACTGGGGCGGCTGGCAGACAACGTTGAGAACAGACGGCGTGGCGAATTTGGATTTTGCGCTGCTAAGCCTACGCGAGATCGTGCCGCCGAAGGAATAGGTGCGACTTTTGGGCCCGTCAAATCTGATCGGTGGTTGGAAACGCGGGCGCGATGAATCGCACCCCTACGTCGGATTCTATTTTGCGCCTTTTGCGTTTTTCGGAGGCTGTTCCTTCCCAGTCGTGCTAGCGCATCTGACAAACCACATCCACCAGGGCGGGCTTGCCGCCCTTGACGACCTTCACCGCCTCGCGCAGAGTCTTGACCAAATCCTTCGGCTCCGTAATCGGCCCCGCGCCCCAGCAACCATAGGTGCGCGCCATGGCGCCAAAGTCGACGTTGGGGTCTTCGATACGGATGCCAATGGTCTTATTTTCCGCCGGGCGGTTACGCTGAATCGCGATGCGCTCTTGATGCTCTTCGTCATTGAAATAAGAACGATTGCTGCAGACGATGCTGAGCAGAGGGATTTGATGATGCACCGCAGTCCAGATCGAACTCACAGTGAACAATAGATCGCCGTCGGGCTGGATGTTGATGCAGAATTTGCCTGAGCCTTTGAGCGCGAGCGCTGCTCCCAGTGACGCCGGCATCCCGTAGCCCAAGCCGCCGCCTTTGTATTTGCCGAGAATCTGATTGAACTTGGTGGCCGGCAGATAGAAATTCTCTTTTCCCTGCGAGCTGCCGTTGGTCAGCACCCAATCTTCGTTCTTGAGCGCTTCGTTGATCTCGGCGTAAATACGCGTCATCGACACCGGCTTTTCATCCCATTTGGCTTTCAGCTCTTTTTCCAACGCCGCCTTTTTGTCTTCGTAGATCTTGCTCCACTCGGCGCGCCGCTGGCCGATGGCGCCCTGTTGATCCGCAAGTCTCTTCTCCCCTGTCAAGCGCCGCACCAACTCAGGCAAGAATAGGGCAGTGTCGGCGAGAATCATCAGATCCGCTTCGCGCAGCTTGTTAAAATCCGTCGCCCAGGCGCGCACGAGGAGATCGTCCAACGCGACGTTGAGCATCTTCGTCCCCGGCGCGATCAATGGAGTCGCTTTGCGATTGCCGCGCTCTTGAGCGCGGCGTACCGTGGCGCCTTCGAGGTCAGGAACGTCAAGGGCAAGAATTAAGTCCGCCCGGGGAATCACTTTATCAGTCTGGCCGGTGAGATTGAGCGGATGCTGCACAGGGAAATTAAACCGGCCGAACTGATCGAGCACCGGCGCGGCGAGCATTTCTGCCAACTCGCCGAGCGCTTTGAAACCGGCCTCCTTGCGCCCAACCCAGTCGGCAATAATCACCGGACGCTTCGCTTCGAGAATTAAGCGGATGGTTTTCTCAAAACCTTCTTCCGGCGCTTGCAGCGGCAGCGGTGCGGGGTAGCGCGAAATGTCTACTGAAATCTCGCCGGACAGCTGCTTCTCCTGCACATCGCCGTCATAGCAAATGTAGACCGGCCCCATGGGATCGGTGGTCGCCAAGCGATAGCTACGGATGAACGAATCTGGCACCGCCTCGACGCTCGCCGGTTGATCGTCCCACTTGCAGAAGTCGCGCACCAGATTGCCCTGCACGTTAGCGGTGTGCACCCAGTCGATCCAGGGCCGCCGGTTGGCCGAGTCCATCGGCCCGGTGCCGCCGAGCACGATTACGGGCAAGCGATCTGCCCAGGCGTTGTAGATCGCCATGGAGGCGTGCTGCAAACCGACAACGTTGTGCACCGCCGCCGCCATCGGCCTACCCTTCGCACGGGCGTAGCCATGCGCCAGCGCGACAGCGATCTCTTCGTGATTGCAGAGAATAATCTCCGGCGCATGGTTGCCGCCGTAATTCACGAGAGAATCGTGCAAGCCGCGAAACGTCGCGCCGGGATTGATGGCGATGTATTCGAACTCAAACGCCTTGAGCAGATCGACGACAACGTCCGATCCCCACTCGGCGCGGGGCTTTTCGGTCTTGGACATTTAGAATCCTTTCGGAATAGCGTCTAGTCTTTGTCGTCTAGCGTCTAGGGTTGGAGGGCGGCGGAACGCTTAACGCAAAACGCTAGACCCGAGACGCTAGGCGCTACCTCTTCGGTATCTCCATCCCCCGCTGCACCGCCGGCCTTTTGCCGATCTGATCGAACCAGCGTTTTACATTGGAAAACTCTTCCAACTTCACGTTGTGCCCTTCATGGCGTCCGACCCAAGGATAGGTCGCGATATCGGCAATCGAATATTCGCCGGCAAGATATTCGCGTTGGCCCAACTCCTTGTCGAGCACGTTGTAAAGCCGGATCGCTTCTTTGTAGAAGCGCTCGATGGCACCGGGATTTTTCGGTTCGAGCCGGTAAAAATAATTGGCCTGGCCGAACATCGGCCCGACACCGCCCATTTGGAACATCAGCCACTGAACTACTTCGTAGCGCCTCGCCATGTCAGCCGGCCAGAGCTTGCCGCTCTTGTCGGCCAGGTAGATTAAGATGGCGCCCGACTCGAATAGCTTGAGTGGTTTACCGCCGGGGCCATCGCTGTCGATGATCGCCGGAATTTTATTATTGGGATTGATCGCCAGATACTCTGGCTTCAGCTGATCGCCCTGGCCGATGTTGATCGCATGCACTTCATATGGCAGGCCGGTCTCTTCCAACATGATAGAAACTTTCTTGCCGTTGGGCGTGCCCCAAGTGTAAAGTTGAATCATCCCTATGCCCCCCTTGCCGCGCTTTGTGCTCTGATACTACGAGTGCTCATAAAAACCACGAAAACCGAACCTATTAAACAGGCCAACGAAATCGAAAACGCGATCTGATAACTGCGCGTGACGTCAAAGAGGTAACCGCCAAGCCAGGCGCCGATAGCGCCGCCGACGCCGACGCTCAAGGTAAAGTAACCAAAGATCGCGCCGAAGTTCTTGCCCTTGAACACGTCGATAGAAATCGCCGACAAAACCAGCGCGCGCGAACCCTGGCCCATGCCGTAGAATACGGCGTAGGCGTAGAGCAAGATCGGCATGGAATTGTCCGTGGTCGCCAGCAAGGCTACAGTTCCCACTGCGGACACCGCCTGAACCCAGGTGTAAACCAGTTCACGGCGCATGCGGTCGGCCAGGTAGCCGAACAAGATCCGCCCGGCGATGCTGACCACGCCCATAACGCCGAAGATCGACGCCGCGAAAATCTTCGGATAGCCGACGTCCACGGCATGGGCGACCTGATGGGTCACAATGATTTGATTGCCGAGGCTCGCCAGAACTCTGGCGCCAAAGAGCAGCCAAAAGGAAGAATTGGTCAAAGCTTGTTTGACGGTCCAGTCGCCGTCGTCTACGGCGTGCTTAGCATGACCAGGCGCATGGGATTGGCTCGCCGTGCCTTGCGCTTGCTCATGATCCGCGCGGATGAAAAATAATACCGGCGGTATCACCAGTATCGCCACCATCACAGCCAGGCCAATATAGGCGGAGGCCCAGCCCCAGTTTGCAATCATCGCGGCCGTCACCGGCACGAGCACAAAAATGCCGACGCCGCCGCCCGCCCAGGCAATGCCCAACGCTGTCGCTTTGCGGTTCGCGTACTGACGCGAGATGATCGCCACGTGCGGCACCATGCCAATGAGCGAGATACCCGCCGCAGAGACAACGCCAACCCAAAAATAAAGTTGCCAAACCGAGTTGACCGTAGCACTAAAGGCCAAACCAATGGCGAGCACGAGGCCGCCCAACAAGAGGGTCTTGCGGCCGCCGATCCGATCCGTCAGCGTGCCGACGATCGGATGGAAAATTCCCTCGACAATGATCGCCAGCGAGGCGGCACCAGCCGTGACCGCGCGGCTCCAGCCAAAGGCGTCAAGAAAGGCAACAAAAAACACACCGAAGGTGCCGTGCAGACCGCGGCCCACAGCGATGTGAATAAAGCCGAGCGCGACGAGACCATAGCGGCGCAGAGCCGAAGTTTTTTCCTGCGAGGGATCGGGCATGGCGAGAATGCCTCAGCCTTATCCTCAGGAGAGGCAAATGTCTAACGCCGCCGCGACTACACTGTGAAAAAGTTTTCGGCAGGCAAAAAAAAACCCGCCCTGAAACAGCTCAGAGCGGGCTTTGTACTGGCCGGGCGAGTTTTCTTAGTTCGAAAATCTACGACGACGCAAGGTCAATCCGACAATGCCCAAGGTCAGGAGCAATAAACTCGTCGGTTCGGGGACGCTAAACACGTCGGTAATAATGTTAAGCGTAAAGCTACGAAATCGTAGAGCGTCGTCGATAACAGTATCTTCTATGAACAGCGTCCAGGTGCCCAGGGCTGAGAAGCCATTGAAATCGTTCAAGCTGCCGGGTCCGGTCGGACGGAAGCTTCCCGCAGCTGGCAGATCGAGATTCACATTGACGACATTGGCAGCTTGCTGATCGAAGGTCTGTGTGGCATCAAAGTTGGTGCCGCCCGCACCTTCATTGAAGCTGTTTGCTGCAATCAACTCAACGGTCATACCGTTTGGAGCGATGATCGCAAAATGTATCTCGTTAAAAAACGGTCGGTCAAAGGTGGGAAATGGTGGATTGAACGCTTCACCATCGGCCTTGGCATAGTTGATCGAAATATTCACATCGGCGATGACACCGTTGCCGAACCCAGGCTCGAAGCCTGTGAAAGTGATTTGCCGATTGCCAACACTCGCATCAAAGAGCCCGGTGATCGAGTTGGTTCCGCTAATCGCTCCCGCGCGGGCAGGACTCATCGACGAAAAGAGTCCAATGCACCCCCAGAACGAGACTGCTAAGAAGGATAAGCGGCGCAATATCTTCATGATTCTCCCAAGCTTGTCCTGGTGACTTGAGGTATATCAAAGGCAAATCCTATACCGGTGAGCAATCCTTGAAACTAAAGAAGATTTTGTCCTGTTCTGTCAATCAAAAGTGTATAGTTCTCTTACAGAGCTATGATCAAAGCGTGTGGAAATAGGAAATAGGTAGGCGTACCCTTTCGCGAATCTAAAAACGAAAGGCTGCCTGTTGGCGCAGGCAGGAAAGGATACGCCGATGAGAGAAAAGCACACTGAGG
>Ga0194132_10002333_pt1 | contig 35959 bp, 30 predicted proteins | sample TA2KigOf80mmetaG_FD_148612 | JGI IMG/M metagenome (GOLD analysis project Ga0194132, IMG submission 148612) | Freshwater microbial communities from Lake Tanganyika, Tanzania - TA2015054 Kigoma Offshore 80m | ecosystem: Environmental > Aquatic > Freshwater > Lake | place: Tanzania: Lake... | reverse complement strand
CTCGTGCCGCCCGAGCCGATTGTGCCCGTACCGCTGCCGCCGGAACCGCTTCCCCATCCCGAACCGAATCCCGATCCGGTCGTGCCCGATCCGCCAGGATTATTGAAATAGCCTTTGTCCGGTGTGCCATACGAACCGGTGGCAGGCGGCGGAACTTTGCCCGTGCCTTGCGTCAACAGACTCGGCCGCGACCCCGCGCCCTGGCAACCTGTCAGGGAGAACAGCATCAACAACACGATTCGGAAATGGCTTGGCGAACAGCGCATGCAACGGATTCCTGTCCGGCGTATTGACGAGGCGGAAGAGTAACGTGGATGCCTCGACGAGCCTAGATCGGTTTTCGAATGCTAGCACCCCATCGTCAATGGCCAGCCCCCCTGGCTGGCTCGAGTGCATTGACAAAGCTTTAGGATGCGTATTCCGAACGGTCCCAGCCGGTGGCAACGACTTCCTGCTCCGCCAATTCTCGGACATCGAACTTGGCGCGAAGTTGGTACAGGACCGACGCCAGCCCGAATTGCTGTCGCTTCATCAACGCGGTGCAGGGGCGCGTTCGCATGAATCGGGTCTTGGCGAGCTGGATGAACAGATCGTAACCGCGGCGAAATGCCTGTTCGTTGCCAAAATCGTACTCGCCTCCGCAATATCGCGAACCTCAGCGCCATTCGGCGAATTCGTCGAGCAATTTCATCGGCGCCCTCGCCTCGTCCGTGATTTGCGACCACTCGATCACCGCTTGCCTGCGGGTGGAAGCGCATCCCGTCGTCAGGGCACGATCGATGGTACGCAACACCTCCCACAACTCGCCGTCAAGGGGCAAGATGCAGCCGAAATCAAGCACTCCCAAGCCTGCCGTCGTCCATAAACAACAGGTTGCCGGGGTGATAGTCGGCATAGATCATCTTGACTGTGAACAGCAGTCGATACATGGCCCGCATCACGCGACGACCGTATTCATTGCGGTTGGCTTGAGGCGGATCGGTCGCCAAGTACGACCCGAGATGAACTCCCGGCAGTCGCTGCATCGTTAAAACGCGCGACGTCGAGAACTGACGATAGACGCGCGGCACGACGATCTCATCCTTGGCGCGAAACAACAAGTGAGCCTGTTCGAGCATCGCCGCCTCGCGCTGGTAGTCCACCTCCTGCTCCAAACGCATTCGCAAGTCGGCCACCATCGCTTGGAAGAATTCCCCATCCCGGTCGAGTCGCGCTGGGAACATAAACAGCGTGAAATTCCGCAGATCCTAGGCGATCGTACGCCGCGGCGATTTTGGCTTGCAGCGAACCGAGCAACGACAGCCTGCGCCAACGACCGATCGGTACCGGTCGCATGGTCGCTTCGCGCAACGGTTGAGGTAGCGCGGCGTCCGAGTTTGCCTCTTGAGTGTCCCGATCCGGCAGTGCCTTAAGCAGTTCGGAAACGGTGAGTGACATCGGTGGATTCCGTCGTTAATTTCACTTGTCCTGCAACCAACCAACGAACATGGCAATCGACTCGTCGAGAAGTGCGAGTGTATCTTCCTGTTTCGGCGACTTGTCGTTGATCCAGTGCGCCAGTACTCCCAGGTACAACGTCCAGTACATCTGACTGGCGACAGGCGTGAGCCGCCTGGCATCAACGAACTTCCTTGCGAGTTGTTCGACCAGTTCCAAGTGCGCCGTACGCAGCGCCGCGCCCGCGTCGTCGGCCGCCGATCGGGTGAGCAGTGACCAGGTAGTTTCCAACAGGGGCAACAAGAACTTGCGATACGGTCTGAGCAACCGCAGCGAATTCGCCGCGTGAGCAAAGAGCGACTCTTCCAGAGTGGTGTGTTGCTCCGAGTCAACCGGCGCCGCGATCGGCTCGGCTTCGACGACCAGACAGGTCACAATCGCTTCCTTCGTCGGGAAGTAGTTGAACAAGGTTCCCGTAGCGATGTCGGCGGCCTTGGCAATGTCACGCGTCGTCGTCGCCTCAAAGCCGACGGTGCGAAACAATTCCTGGGCGGCCGTCAAGATCTTCCGCCGCGTCGATTCCTTGGCCTCCGCCGTAATTCGCACAACCTTGTCCTCGTCTGCGTTGCCAGTCCCCAGTGACAACACCGGCCGGCACTCCACTCGTGAACCGAGAGTTGAACGCCGGACGCCACATTGTGAGCACGCTCATATATTATCGCAAAGATCGGCCAGGCCAACAGGCAAAGTGAGCGCGATCACAAAAAAATCATCAAAGACCCGCGTACCATCTTCAACCGGCCGCGCAGGGCCTACGGCAAGGGCACGGTTTTGAGCGAGGTCGCTCCATTCTCGGCGCGGACCAGCACCACGGCGTTCTCTTCGTTGAGTCGATCGAGCTGCACGGTGCCTTTGAGACTTTCGATCGTGTCGTATTTCTGTCCCGCCGTGCCATCGACCCGCGCAGTGATCCCTTCGCTCCGGCCGATCTCATCCGTACTTACCTTCATCACGCCGCGGGCGCTGTTCGCCATCAGCAGATATGACTTGCCACCCTTTTTGTAGGCGATCATGTCGAGGGGAACGTTGCGATTGCCAAGCTCCGCCACTGTTGTGCCTTTGATACGCTCGCCGTCCCCGATGCTCTTCAGTGGAAACTTCACCAGCGGCGTGCATACAAAACCGGCAAGCACGTGCGGCTCGCCTTCAATGACGAACGGGATGAAGGTGCGGATGGGGGCGTTATCTTCGAGCCGGCCGTGGGCGCCGTGAAAGATCTCCAGGCTGCTGCCCTCATCGATGTCCGAAAATGGAAATGCGATCGCTCGTACGCTGGAAGCAGCCACCGCGCTGCTCAAACCCGATACCAGCACCCGTCCATCCACGTAAGCCAGGTCGGTAATGGCGTCGTTGCGCCGGTTCCGCTGCCGCGGTCCCTCGCCCACGACCACATCCTCCGGCGCGTTCGGCAACGCGGCCTTGGCGAACTCCAGTTTGTCCAGCGAAATTCGCGTGACCTTTCCGGATGGTTCGACCCGCGCGAGGGCCGGCGATTTGGCGCTTCCGACGCTCACCGAAAAGTAGACGTTGCCGCTGAACGGATTCACGATCATGTCGTTAACCTGAATCTCCGGGGCGCTGGCGCCTAATTGCTCGCCGAGCTTGCCCTGCAGATCGTCCAGCTTGATCTGCACTTTCGACGGATCGCCCGACTTATCGCCCGTGCGGATCGCAAACACGGCGGCTCCCTTGGTATCACCGACGAACAGGATGCCCTCCGGCCCAAACGCCAATGGTCCCGCCGATTTCAGATCGGGCGTTCCTTCTTTCAAACCGTAAACGTCCGCGCTGGATACAACCCCTGCCAGCAACAGGCATCCGATCGTCATCAACAGTCCCTCGGAAAATCCACGCATGGCTCGCTCCTTACATTCGAGAATCGGACATGAATGCCGTACGCCTGCCGCCGGCCAGCGTTGTAAGTCAAATCGAACGCCCCGTGCCGTCGACAATGCATGATCCTATCCGTTTGGAACTCCGCGCGGCAAGCATCATGTCCCACGGCTCCAGCTCGTGTGACAGATACCCCCTGTGTGCCACGGGTGCCCCTTGTGTGCCACGAGTGAGGGCCGTCCCGAACCCGTGCCCAAGGGGCAGAGCAAACGTTGATCCCTCAGAGTAACGTGAGGTCGGAGAAACGGGTGCAGACCCGTGCCACATTCGAGACGTCCCGTGCCGTCGGCACGGGCTCGGGACGGCCCTCAACCGTGACACATTTGTTTTCAGCTCAATATTTCCGCGACGACGCGGGCCGGTTCGACGCTGGTCAGCCGTGCATCCAATCCTTGGAAGCGGTAGCTGAGCCGTTCGTGGTCGATGCCAAACAGGTGCAACAGCGTCGCATGGAAGTCGCGGACATGGACCGGATCGGCGACAATGTTGTAGCCGAAGGGGCAGGTTTCACCGAACACGGCGCCGCCGCGGATTCCGCCGCCGGCCATCCAGATGCTGAAGCAGCGAGGATGATGGTCGCGGCCGTAGTTATCGACGGTCAATTTGCCCTGCGAGTAATTCGTGCGGCCGAATTCTCCTCCCCAGACCACCAACGTATCCTGCAAAAGTCCACGGTTTTTCAGGTCGCTGAGCAGGGCAGCCGAAGGCTGATCGGTCTCGCGGCATTGCGTCTGAATACCCGCAGGGAGATTGCCGTGCTGGTCCCATCCTTGATGGTACAGCTGGATGAATCGCACGTTGCGTTCCGCCAACCGTCGCGCCAACAGGCAGTTATACGCGAACGTCCCGGGCGTCTTTGCGTCCGGCCCATACATGGCGAAAACATGTTCCGGCTCGGACGTCAGGTCGGTGACCTCGGGAACGCTGGATTGCATCCGAAAGGCCATCTCATATTGTGCGATGCGCGCTTCGACCTCCGCATCGCCGCTGGTTTGTATCTCCAACTCGTGCAATTCACGCAACCGGTCCAGGGCGATTCGACGCGCCTGCTGGGAAATGCCTGGCGGGTTGTTCAGGTACAGGACGGGGTCGCGTCCCGCGCGAAATTGCACGCCTTGAAAGCGCGTCGGCAGGAAGCCCGTGCCCCAAAGACGCGAATAGAGTGGCTGATCACCTTTGCCCTTGGTGATCAGCACCACGAAGCTCGGCAGATTGTCGTTTTCGGAACCCAAGCCATAGGAAAGCCATGCGCCGATGCTGGGACGGCCCGACAGCTGCTGGCCGGTCTGCAGCATGGTGATCGCCGGGTCGTGATTGATCGCTTCGGTGTACATCGATCGAATGATCGCAATATCGTCGATGACTTTCGCGGTATGTGGCAGCAGTTCGCTGATCCAGTTCCCGTTCGCACCGCACTGCGCAAATTTGAATTTCGACCCTGCGAGGGGCAACACCGACTGGTTCCCCGACATCCCGGTCAGTCGCTGTCCCTGGCGCACCGAATCGGGCAGCGGCTTTCCCTGCTGCTCGTTCAGCATCGGTTTATAATCGTAGGTTTCGAGTTGCGAAGGGCCTCCACTTTGGAACAGGTAGATAATTCGTTTTACCTTGGGATTGTGGTGGGGCGCGGAAAGGGAGCCGGGCGCGGCGTGCGCGATCCTGGAGCGGCCCAGCAATTCCCCCAGCGCCAAGCCGCCCAGTCCGCCGCTCAAAGATTGCAGCCATCGGCGGCGCGAGACCGGTATCGGACCGAAGGGCACTCCCGCGATCGAGGGCGTCCTGGTCGGCGGACCGGCGGCAAACCGCGAGTCCAGCGGCGTTGATGAATCAGCGTTCATTGCGGTCTCCTCGAACTTCCGCGACGAGGCAAATACAGATCCCCTTCAACGTTTATGCACACATTCGTCAAAGCTCAACAGCATGGCGGCGACGATGGTCAATGCCGCGTGTGCGGCCGGATCGAGCGACGCATCGCGGGGCGACTCTCCGACGCCGAGCAACGCCAAGGCATCGTCGGGATGGCTTCGAAATACGGTCGACTGTTCCCGGAACAACCGTTCGACGATCTCGGCCTCGGGTGCCGTCGGTGGACGGCAGGTGAGTGCGCGGAACATTGGAACCAGGCATTGTTCGGCCGCACCAAGGTTTTCGCGCATCGTTCGTTCGGCGAGGCATCGGGCCGCCTCGACGAACTGGGGGTCATTCAGCAGCACCAGCATCTGCAGTGGCGTCGCCGTCCGTTCGCGCTTCGCGCTGCAGACTTCACGCCCCGAAGCATCGAACGAGATCATCGTGGGCGGCGGCGCCGTACGGCGCCAGAAGGTGTAAAGGCTGCGCCGGTACAGGTTCTCGCCACGCGACTGGGGATAACTTCGATTCGTCCCCGACTCTTCCCACAATCCGGCCGGCTGGTAAGGAAAGACACCGGGACCGCCGGGCCGAGCCACCATCAGGCCACTCACCGCCAAGGCCTGATCCCGCAATTGTTCGGCGGAAAGCCGATGCCGCGGTCCACGCGCCAACCACTTATTCTCGGGGTCCGACTGCAGATACTCCTCGTGCGCCGGGCGACTTGACTGGCGATAGGTGGAGGAAAGGACGATTCGCCGGCATAGTTCCTTGACATCCCAGCCGTTGTCGATGAAGTGGCGAGCCAGCCAGTCGAGCAGTTCGGGGTGCGTGGGCAGTTGGCCCTGGCTGCCGAAGTCGCCGGGGGTGGCGACCAGACCGCGGCCAAAGAACAGCTGCCAGAACCGATTTACGGCCACCCGGCTGACCAACGGATTGCGCTCGTCGATCATCCATGAGGCCAGCCCGAATCGATTCCGCGGCCAATCAGGATGGAGTGGCGGCAAGCTGGCGGGCGTTCCCGGTTCGACGATTTCTCGCGGCGCGTCGTATGCGCCTCGCGCCAAAAGATGCGTCGGTCGGCGGTCGGTCCGTTCCTGCATCACCATGATCTGTCGCACCTGGCTGACCAGATCGTTCTCCTGGCGACGTGCCTCCTGGAGCTCCGCCCGTTTCGCCGCATAGCCGGAATCGTGGCGCAAGAGATAATGCTCGAATTGCGACGCGCGGGCTCGATCATCGGTCGCGGGTGGCGAACTTCCCGACAGCAGCGGGACTTCCAACGGACTGAGTTCATGGTCAAACACCATCAATTCGTCGAGGCAGCCACCGACAAAACCGACGTCGCGAAAACGGGCCCCGAGCGATAACTGGGGCGAACCGGAATCTCCCCATTCGCCACGATAGGTAATGTCCCGCGTCAATCGATCGCGTTCGACTTGAAGGTCGGCAGCCACACCGTTGAGATAAATCCGCAGCCCGGCCGACTTGCTGCCGCCGTCGTAGGTGATCGCAAGATGGGTCCATTTTCCTTCGGGCAATATCGTCCGGGTACGGACGCGAACCGCGTTCCCCGGCCAGAAATGCACCAGCGAAAATACCGGGTGACCGTTGTCGAGGGTCAGGGCATAGCCGCGATACGAAGCGTCTTCGGCCGCAACGCAGCGATGCAAAACCACCTGTCGCGCTTGTGCGGGCCCCGGCTTCAGCCAGAACGCAAAGGAGAACGGGCTGGTCCGGCCAAATGCACCGGCATCCTTGCATACGAAAGCATCGTCGCCGCCAAAACCTATTCCTTGTCCCTCTTTGCCCTCAACGGGATGGTAATCGCCGACAGCGGTCAGATCCTCAAATCGGAACGTCGAGGTGGGCACCGGCAACGAAATCTCCGCGCGTGGAAACTGTTCCGATCGCGCTCGAGCCGCCGTCCGTTCGTTGAGCAACTCCGCTTCGAGACTTTGAATGCGGTCCAGCAGGGACTGGTGGGAAGATGCCTGCGGATCACTTTCATAGAGCAATAGCGCCGGCGTGGGAGCCGTTTCCGTGAAATGCGAGTACAAGCCATGTTCGTCAATGTTGTCGAAAAACGCGGCCAGACGATAAAAGTCCTGTTGGGAAATCGGATCGAACTTATGTTCGTGGCACCGCGCGCAATCGAACGTCAGGCCGAGGAATGCCATGCCATTGGTCGCGACGCGGTCAGCCACGTAAGCGACCCGAAATTCCTCTTCAATACTGCCGCCCTCGGCCGTCTGGCGGTGCAGGCGGTTGAATGCCGTGGCGAGCTTCTGATCGCGCGTCGCACCGGGAAGCAGATCACCGGCCGTCTGCCAGAGAATGAACTGATCGTAGGACAGGTTGGCATTGAACGCGCGGACGCACCAGTCGCGCCACGGCCAGACGTGCATGTCGCGGTCGGTCTGGTAGCCGAACGTATCCGCATAGCGCGCGACATCAAGCCATTCTCCGGTCATCCGTTCGCCGAAAGCCGGGGAACTCAACAAGCGATCGACCGCGACGTCGTACGCATCCGGTGATTCATCCGCCAGGAACTGATCCAGTTCCTCCAGGGACGGAGGCAATCCGCAAAGGTCAAAAGAGGCTCGCCGCAACCACGCGCCTTTGGTTGCCGGCAAGGCGACGGACCAGCCTTGTGACCGTATTTTGTCGATCGTGTAGGCGTCCAGCGGCGAAACGCCCCAATCGATCCGCGGGGGCACGGCGGGAGCGTGCGGTTCGCGAGGAATGCTCTGGAAAGCCCAATGCGGTTCATAATTCGCGCCCTCGGAGATCCAGCGTCGCAGAAGTAACCGCTGCTGTTCGTCCAACCGCTTCTTGGTCGTCGGGGGCGGCATCCTTGCGAGCGAGTCTTCGGATTCGATGCGCGCCAACAGCGAACTCACCTCGGGCTGGCCCGGCGCAATCGCGCCGGCGTCGATCGCCGCGTCACGCTGATCGAGTCGCAGATCGGCCTTGCGGGCGTTCTTGTCTGGCCCATGACAGGGGAGGCAATTGTCTGCCAGGATCGGGCGGATGTCGCGATTGAACGACAGGGGTGGATCGGCGCCGTTCGCGGCGGAAGCGTTTAGAAGAACGCCTAAGGCAATGAGAACTGCCATTCCAAGTTGACGATCGGTTGAAATGCTCATTGCGCGGTTCCTGGCGTCGGCAAACAAAGGCAGGACGATCGGGCCGTCGCGCGGGCAACGGCCTGTGTGCCGGTCGGCTCCGTTTACGCCTGAATTGGATCATATCATAATGGGCACGACGTTGCGTGTGTTGGATGGGCTCATCCTGGGAGTTGTGCCATGCGGACCGTGATCGCGATTTCGATCTTGATCGGTTGCTGGGGTGTTGCGCAGAGCCCGTGGCAACTCGGTCCATTGCAGGCGGACGATCGGTCTCCGTCCGAGCTGACATTGCGGCAGCCGGTTCCCTTCCAAGTTTGCCAGCGCATTCAGTTCGATCCGGCCCACGCCCATGCCAACGAACCGGGCGGACCCAAACTTGGATTCGCCGATGTGGCGCTGCGTGGAGCACTGGCGGCTGAGATCACGGAAGGGGAGCTGGAATGGCGCGTCGAACCTTTGCGCGGCGGCACAGGGGCTGCCACGGCGTGGGCGGCCGCGCGGGATCCCTCGGTGCGAGATCGACAGTTCCATGCGATCGCGCGCATTCCCGCCGGCGGCTGGTACCGGATGCAACTGCGATGGAAGCGGAAATCGGAGATCGTCGCGGAGGCCGTGTTAGAACCGTTGGGTGTTGGCGAGCTATTCGTGGTCGCCGGCCAATCGTACGCTACCAACTGCAATGACGAGCGGCTTAAGGTTCAAGACCCGGGACAGCGGATCGCAGCCTATGATCCGGCCACGCATTCTTGGCGCGTCGCGGAAGATCCCCAGCCTGCCCCCGACGGAAGTGACGGTGGCTCGATCTGGCCCGCCGTCGGCGATCTGTTACTTCCCTCCCTTCGCGTACCGATCGGATTCGTTAACGTGGCTTGGGGGGGAACATCGTCAAGGCAATGGTTGCCCGGCGAGGCGCTGCATCGCCGACTTTGCGCCGTAGAACAGAACGTCGGCCGATTCCGCGCCGTGCTCTGGCAGCAAGGGGAGTCGGACGTGATCGAGAAAACCTCCAGCGAGCAATACGTGGAAAACCTGCAGCGTATCCGCGGCGCCGCGGAGGAAGCCTGGGGATTCGCGCCCCCCTGGCTGCTCGCGAAATCGACGTTGCACCCGACCGTCTACGTCGATCCGGTTGGGGAAGGCAGGATCCGAACCGCGATTGACCAGTTGGCGCGCATGCCCGGTTTCCGCGCCGGGCCTGACACCGATCTGCTGGACGGCGACAACCGTGGCGGGCCGGGCAGCCGACGGCACTTTTCCGCCGCGGGCCAGCGTCGGGCGGCCGAGTTATGGTTTGCGACGCTCGTGCATCAATTGAATCAATCGTCGGCAGAATGAGAAAGCTCTCTCTGTGTACTCTGTGGTTAATTAGTAACCAACACCGTAGAAAACCACAAAGAGCCCAGCGCGGCCTCGCTTCGCTCGGCCGCAACCGAATGACGGGGCGACAACTTCCTGTCGCAGATTTCGTGGCATCCTGCCACGACGGTTTATCGCTTTGGGCTAATCCCGGAGCATTTTGACGGCAAGGGAGTGGAGCCTCGCGTTGCGACGCCGGCCGGCCCCTGGTCGATATACCTGGCAGCAAGCAGAACAAAGAGGCCCGAGCACTGGAGATTGCGAAAAGCGATGGCAGCTGGTGGCGGTGTTCAAGTGTGTCGAGCCCTGTCAGACGTTCAAGGTCGGCCCCAATGCCGCCAGTAAGATGCTGGGTTGCGACAGGTCCAGGGCAAGTGCTCGCACTTTTACTTCTACGTACTAGACCCCCAGTCGTGGCAACGGCTGCGCAAAGCAGTGGCCGACCTGCATCGCCGTGCCGAACTCAGCCAGAGTTCGAATGAACGCTACTTGGACGCCCTGGCGGCGGTGGAACACGATCAAACTCTGGCCGACCCGCTGCGCTCGTTCTGCCAACCCACCGAGTACCGTGGACGTCGTGTCCGTGCGCTGCAACCACTTAGCGAGGATGACGGAGTTCTACTCGCTGCAGTGATCCGCGGCGCGTTCGCCATCCATGGATTCCGCAATCGGGATCTCCGCCCACTACTCTTTGGAACCGATGAGCCTAGCTCCGCAGAAGCCAAACGCCAGACCTCGAAAATAACCCGCCTGCTCCGAATGCTGCGCGCCCACGGCATCCTCCAGAAAATCCCCAAGACGCACCGCTACACCGTCACCCAAGCAGGACGCGAAGCAATTGTCGCACTCCAGACCGCTAAACAGGCCAGCACCAAAACGTTATCTTCAATCGCTGCGTAAGAATCTGCGCGGAACACAAAGAATCGGACCGGTAGTAGTACAGAGTCCATAGAGGAAATGCTCACAGATTCCGATTCTTTCTTCTCTGTGCGTTCTGTGTCCTCTGTGGTTAATTAGCGCGCTTGCGGGCCTGTTCGCGGATTTCGTTGCGAGCCTTTTCCAGGCGTTCGGGCCAAACGAACTTTGGCGCCTTCGAGGGATCGTAGCCGGCAAGATGCGCGTTCAAACGCGTGGCCGGTTTGGTGTACTTGAGTTCTGTGTCACCGAAGACCTCCCGGCAGAAACGGGCAAGTTCCGGGTCGTATTCCAGCAATTCCTCGCGTGTATCGACGTGGTTGTGGTCGTGATCGGGCGGGCGATTGTTGTCGAACCAGGACTGGACGCCTTCCGCGAAGTACTCGCGGTGATTCACCGCGGCGTACTTTCCTCGCCACAAGCCTTGCTCCATCGCCCGATCGTACGCGGCGCGCAACCGCCCGTCAAAGGTCGGATCGACTGCCGCCATTCCACGCAAATGAATGTTGTGGGCGAACTCGTGAATCAAAATGCACTCGGCGGCATACGGATCGCTCTCGTAGCCCAGCAGATTTTCTTCGCCGCAGGAGCAGAACGGGTCGGTTGACGAGCCGCCGGTTCCACGCGCTCGAGCATCCCAGTAGTCTTTGGGCCGCAGTCGCGCGAACTCGGGCAGGTCGGTTGTAAATTCATTGTGTGCGATCACACAGAGCTTGGAGCCGCTATCAATCATAGCGCGGCGAACATCGGGGCGGCGCGCTAACAACAGATCGACGAGGTAAGCCGCCTCCAGCATCGCGAAATCGCTGACGTTGGTCGAACCGACGATCGGATAACCGCCCGCTTCGACATACTTGGAGTAGAACCCGTCGGCGCTGTGCCGCGGTGGCGGGGCGACGACCTTTCGATCCGGCTCGTCTGCAGGCGCGACACGGAGCACCACGAGCATGATGTAGCATGTCAACGCTCCAATCGCCGTCGACGCAGTGCGCTTTCTGCCGTGCCGCAAGCCGTAACGCAGTAGAATCATCGATCGCAATGAAGTTCGCACTGCGTTACTCCAACGCCTTGCGCACCGCCGTATGGTTCAGGAGGAACTTACGCCGTTGATCGGCGAACGATCGCAGATTGGTGAGCCGACCGCGCTGCCCCTGTTCCACCTCAGGCGGCGTTTCCCGCACGGCATTTTGAAATGCGGCCAGCGACGAGAGTTTGCGCGTATCGATTTCCAACTCCGGTTCGAGCATCCGACGGTAGTCATTGACCACCGGGCCCAACCGCTCCCAATCCAACCACTTTTCGGCGATGTCGTGTACGTAGCGCAAATACCGCTGACGCAGGCTGGGGACTGCCAGCAATCGGCTGCGAAGTGGCTTGTTCGCGTCGTCCAGGCCGGTCAACGGATCGAGTTCAACGCCGCCACCGGGCCCCCCGGGGCCGCCAAACCCGGGTCCGCCTGGACCTCCACCTGGTCCGCCTGGACCTCGACCTGGTCCGCCTGCACCCGGTCCGCCTGCACCCGGTCCCGCGCGACCTGGACCACCTCGGCCACCCCCGAACATGCCGGGTCCCATGGCGGGCTGGAACACTTCGTTCATATCATGCGGCAGGACATGGAACTTACCGTGCTCGTCCAAAAAGATCGAATAATCGCTGGACCGGATCCAATAGCCATCGGCGTTGATCAGGACGATTTCCAACGCCAGGAACTTAAGTGTTTCGTCGATATCGAGGATTGGAGCGAGTTCAGCTTCCAACTGTTCCAGCGGCGTTTCATTCAATTTGCGGCACAATTCGATGAGCGCTCGCCAGGCCTTTTTCCCGTCGTTCGATTTCATCTGGTAGCGCCGCTCGTATTCTTCGATATTGTCGCCCAGGTAGGTCAGCCCACCACTTGCGCCGGGGCTTCCGGGGACTTTCCAGCGCGTGCCTTTGCCACTGGGATACCAGGCCTGGAGCATTTCCCGATTGAACTGCTCTTCGTTGACGTAGATCCCCCACGACTCGCCGTTGACGACCAATTTCACGTAATTCGCCTTGGGAGCCGGCATGTACTGTCGGGCAATATGCGAGTAAAGCACGGTGTGCATAAAGGACGGGTCTTCGTGCACATTCAGCAGATTGGTGGTCTTGTGGCCATGCAACCGTTGGTTAGGGTCGGAGCAATCGAACGAGATATTGAGTGACCGCTTCGAGCCCGCGGAAACGGTGGAGAAGGATGACATGCCACGGAATTGGACACCGACGTCGGCGTAGGTCTGGCCATCGACGATCATGCGTGCGGGCACGTTGACGTCGGTTCGATAGAAGTCGGCGAGTTCCGCTTCCCAATCGGGCTGTTCGAATTCCAGGAAGATCGTCCGCAGCACCTTGGGATCGTAGAGATCCGCCTCGGTGAATTTCTGCACTTCGTCGGGAGCGACGCGAGGGCCAGGCTTGGTCGGTTCCGCATTCTCGCGACCGGGTCCGAATCCGCCGCGTCCGCCACGCCCGGGGCCGCCGGGTCCACCGGGGCCGCCGGGTCCACCAGGGCCGCCGGGGCCACCAGGTCCGAAACCACCGCGTCCCGGTCCACCGCGTCCCGGTCCACCGCGTCCCGGTCCACCGCGTCCGGGTCCACCTGCGCCCGGTGCTCCCCGACCGGAGGTCTTAGCGACTTTGCGTGCTTCGGCGCGTTCTTCTTTGTTCAAGCGACCGTCGTGGTCTTTGTCGAAGTCTTTCACGAGTTGGCGGTCGGGACCGCCACCGGGAGTCCCGCCGCCGAATCCGAACTGGGGCGCGGGGAACGTGAATTCCGCGCCGCGCAATTCGGACCATGCCTGCTTCTGCTGGTCGTTCAACAGTGCGGTAAATTGGGCCATTCCCTTTTTCTGTTGTTCCTCCATCCGGGCAAATTCAGGCGGCCCGAACCCGAATTCGGGGCGACCAGCCTGGAGGAGCTCCGCGAGTTTTTCCCGCTGTTCGGCGGACAGCGCCAGCTTCTGACCGACATCGTTGCGATTCACGGCGGCGAGTCCTTCGCGTTGCAATCGAAGTTGCTCCAGCCGCGTTTTTTGGGCGCTACTGAAAATCGCCAGAAGCTTGTTGTCCGTGTCGCGCGTCAATTCTTCCGACTTGGAGCGCGCGTCGGCAAAGATCTTTTCACGGACCTCCGGCTCCAGGTCCTGGATCTCCTGGAAATTGATGGCGCCGAAGACCGCCTGGTTCCTCTCCTGGAATTCCCCGATGACCGCATCGACGCGTGTCGCCAGATCGTCCACAATCCCCAGTTCCTTGCGAACCTCGGGAATTCCCATCAGCCCGGTCACCGAGACGGGTCCGAACGGCGCGAATCCCGGCGTGCCGCCCGGCCCTCGAAAAACCTGGACGCCGGGAGGTTGTGCCCAGAGCACGGCACATTCGGCGGCAGCCACGATCACGGCGACGGCGACGCACTTTGCAATTAAGATCGCCCGTTGACTCTTCCAGGTTTGCCGCGGCATCGACTGTACTCCCGGTCAAAGGGCCGTGGTGGTTCAAGACTCGCGTTTCAATTCCACACTTTGAACACCGTCCAGGCGGTTAAGTTCGTCCAAAAATGTGGCGGGGCTGGCATTTTTCCGAAAACGGACCTTGTAGGTGAGATCGAAGGCGGTTCCCTGGCGGGAGGAAGTGCCGGCAATCAGCGTCTGCGTTTCGATCCAGTTCGAAAAAACCGGCGCCAACAGCGACTCGGGGTCGCGTCCGATTCCAACGCGAACTTGCAAGGTCGAGTCTTTCGTATGCCATTGCGTATTGACGGGAGAAGGTCGCAGGCAGGCGGCCGCTGAACCGACGATCGCCATGCCAAACAGTGCTACCATCCAATGGTTGGCGCCGATCGCCATGCCGACCACCACCGAGAAAATGACAAACGCGATATCGTGGGTGTCTTCGACCACGGTTCGGAAGCGTACAATCGACAACGCACCAACAAGACTGAATGCCCGCGCGGCGTTGTTGCCGATCACCTGGGTGACCATCGCCACCAGGATCGCGAGCAGGACAAGGGTTGGAGCGAACGTTGGTGTGCTGATCGCATTTCGCCGTGTGAACCGGTAGATCAAGACGATGGTCATTCCGGCCAGCCAGGCGCCGGCGAGCCGCAGCAGCAGGTGCAACGGATCGACCGTTTCGTCGTTCACCGTGGCCTGCTTGAAAAAGTCCAGCATTACGTCGCCTTCCGTCGGGTTCGCGGTACAAAGTAGATCATATCAGTGGCGTATCGGCTTGGAGCCGCACCAGCGGAATGGTCGCGGTCAAGCCGAACGCAGATTGCCGTCCCGTTGCTCCGTGTTTACGTCGACCGTTCCCACGCCAGATGCGGCCGTCCCCAGGGAAGCGGCAGCCGCGCCCGCTGCGTCCTTGTCCGGTTCCGGCGACGACTCCGCGGCACCATACATCCCGACATGCAACCCGCAGGCAACGATGGCCGTGCGATACTTGGAAACCGAAACCGGAGTCAAAGCGAATTCGCGCACGATCGTGTTGAACAAGGGTGGCAGTACCGTCGTGAATTTCAGCTCCAGGATACTCTTGTCGGTGAACAGCGGCATTCCTTGTTCGAGGACGGGAAAGCTGGCTCCACTTTCAGGGCGGCAGACCAGTTTTCGATCGACCGTCAATCGGATCGGCCCGTCTGACGCCATGCCAACACGCGCGATCCGTTCGTACGCAATATGCACTTTCGGGCGAAGTCCCCGACGGACCAGCCGGCGATAGAACCAGAATCCATCCCAGGCGGCATCCGGCTGGGTTTCGAGAATGCGAGGCAATTCGGCCTCCGGGATCAGCGTTCGTCGCTTGCGGACGATGCCCCGCGATTTCGCCTTGCGTTCGACGAACAGCGTCGGCGCGATGCCGTACCTTCGCAGTCGGAATTTTCGCTTGCGAAAACCGCCCATTCGCCGGAACACATCCAGTTGATCGTTGTCGAAATACAGGCTGTTGATCTGATAACGATCGAATAGTCTGGGATCGGCATTCGGATCGGCCTGCATGTTGGCTCGCGCCAGATTCAGGATCTCGTCCGCCACAGCGTGGTCGAGCAGAAACTTGATTTCATAGGCTCCGTCGCGGACCGGTTTCGCGATCGGACCTGCCTCCGGCCCCCCATTGTCGGGAGTAGTCTGCCCGGAACCGCCTTGATTTCGGTCGTCGTCTGACACGAGTAGATCCTTAAGAGCACGGGAGGGCCCGTGCGAAAAATAGTTGTTAGTAGTTTCGTCGAATCGGGGATTTTTTTGGGCGCGATTATCCTTCCGGACAAACGATCTGTTCAGGACAGTGACCGAGGGCGTCCTGGGAGCAGCGATTCCTGCAGCGCGGCCCGGGCGCGGGCCAGCAGCCGTTCAACAGCTTTTTCTGTCAATTCCATGACTTGGGCGATTTCGGCGTAACCAAGCCCTTCGTAGTAACGCAACACCGTCGCCATTCTCTGGGAAGCCGGAAGTCGGGCGATCGCGGCTTGCACTTCCCGTTGTTCATCGGTCCGGCTCGCTGCCTCACATGCCGTTGGCCGCCCATCGTCCCGATCGGGAACGTCGTCGACCGTCAAGGGGCGTTTTTTCTCCTGGAAATCAACGCAAAGCCGGTGGACGATGCGAAACAGGTAGGTGCGGAACGACGCAATCGGCTGGTAACTGGTTGCGCCTCGCAGGACCCGCAGGAACGATTCCTGAACAATGTCTTCGGCTTCGGCTGGGTCTCCAAGAAACCGCACCGCGGCATTCCACGCGGAGCCTTGATGGCGCAATACAAGGTGTTCGAAGGCGCCCAGATCCCCCGTGGCGACGCGGGACATAAGCGTTTCATCGGCCGGAACTTTCTGGACGTCGATGATCGGATCGACACGCCGCGGGTCAGTCATCGCCACCCCCGCTGCCCGGCACCGCGAACAACTGCCGCAATCGATCGAACAACCGCGTGCGTTGCTCGGCGGTCAAAGCCTGTTTATCCGCAAGCAGGTTCTCGAGGATCAACTCCTGCATCCGCTTGTGCAACCCGAGAATCTCCTCTTGTTTCGCGGAAATAGCTGCCGCATCGGTTTCCGCGGCGGCGATCAGATCCAGTAATTCGACATTCAGTCGATGAAATGCCTGGTGCGTTTCCCCCATCGCATCTAAGAATTGCTCGTGCCGTGCACGCATCTTCTCCCATTGAGCGTCGTCGACGCCAATTTCCCGCAAGATTGTTTCGGGGCTTGGCGGCCCTGGATTGCCTGCCCGTTCGGCGTGCCCCGTTTCGGATCGTTCCAAGTCGTCCATCGCCGCCGCCGAGCGGTCCGCCGCGGGTTCGAGCGAGTGCCGAGCCCACATGGCGACAAACGGAACGTTGACGGCCAGGGAAAGCACCAGTACGAAAAGCACGACCCTCCAGATCATGGCGATTCTCCCAGCTCTTTGACGGGAGTCAGCGCCGATCGCTTGCCAATGGCCTCTCCGGACACCAGCGTCACGTAAGCGTCGGTGAGGGAAACCGGCGATGAGCGGTTGGTCGTTCCCAGACCGTAGAACACGAAAATGGCACTTTCGCGGGCGAGTGATTCGGATGCCCCCATGCGGCTTTCTCGCCGCAGTCCCATGCTCATCACCGCGCCGAGGACAAGTCCGACGATTGCGAGCGCGATCAGACTGGCCAGCGAGGACGGCGTCTGGGTCCAGCGGCGGAATCGGCTCCCAACCGGAATCGGCATTTCCGCGGGCAGGGCCGATTGCGATCGAACCAGGATTGCCGACTCATTGCCGGCCCGCGCCATAATGCGCGCGGTAAGATCGGTCGGAACGGCCGTGCGCGGGTCCAATTCGAGCCGGTCCCGAAGTGCACGACCCGTCTCCCACGCCCGGCGGCAATCTGTACATTCGTTTACATGCCGGCGCAACTCACGACAAGCTGCGGACGGCAATTCGCCATCCAGGAATTGATCCAGCAGTTGCCCGGCAGGACAAGTCATGATACGCCAATCCGTAGTAACGAAAGTTCCATATTAGCAATAAACGGCTTGTGGATGAAAATCCCCCGATGATTTTTAAGAAACGGCGAAATTTTGGTGAACTGTCCAAAAAACGAACCGTTCGGCACCGTTTTCCGATTCCTTGATGATAATGAGTGGCCGAATGGCTGACATTACTCAAATCATTGGGGACGTGCGTGTGTGGCGCGAACATGCGGTCGGCAGGCTGCTAGCCGTCGTCTAAGATGAATTGCACCGACTGGCCGCCCGAAAAATGGCGCAAGAAAGCCCCGGACACACCCTGCAGACGACCGCTCTGGTCCACGAAGCCTATCTAAGGTTTACCGGAGGAGATTCTCAGGTCGGGAAAAACGCGCACGACGCCTCCCCGGCCGGGGAGCGAGCATTGGGGCTTCCCCCGTGCGGCCCGCCGCTCGGTCTCGCATCCAGGCCGAACTCGAACAACTGAAGTCCGACCAGCTGGCAAGTGTGCTTGAACGATTGATCGGCGCATCCGATCCGGAACAGGGACATCCCGCGGACTATACGCTGCGGCAATTGCCGGACGATTCGGTAGATGAACTGCGCAATCGCTGCGGGGGCAGCCCGAAGTCGAAGCCCGTTTGCGTCGAGCGATCGCCCGCGCCTACTGGCATCTGGGCGACCAGGCCCGCGCCGGCCCGCATTTCGAACGCGCCCATCTGCTTGCCAGCGATACCCTTGCGCCCGGAACTTCTCTGCGGAACACAAGCCAGGTTGAACTGGCGTTGTACCTGTCTTTCAGTGGCCGCCTCCAGGAGTCCGAGGAGATTTTGAAACGCATGCTGCCCGACCTCGCCTCGGGCGGATCCGACCGACGATACGCAACAGCATTGGTGGCGATGAGCCGGGTCCACTTCTGGGGCTCTCGAAACAAGTTTCGAGCTACGCGGCTCAGGCGAGGAGTTCGCTGATCACGCGTACGGGTTCGACGCCGGTCAAGCGCTGCTCGAGGCCCTGGAATTTGAAGCGGAACTGTTCGTGATCGATTCCCAGGCAGTGCAGGATCGTGGCGTTCAAGTCGTTCACATGACAAGGGTCGCGCACGACGTTGTAGCTGAAGTCATCGGTTTCGCCGAAGGTGACGCCACCTCGGATGCCGCCGCCGGCCAGCCACATGCAGAAATTGCGCGGATGGTGGTCCCGGCCATAGTTGTCGGAAGTTAGCGTGCCTTGCGAGTACACCGTGCGGCCGAACTCGCCGCCCCACGCGACCAGGGTCTGATCAAGCAGCCCGCGTTGTTTGAGGTCGTCGAGCAGTGCGGCGATCGGCTGATCGGTGTCGAAGCACTGGGAAGTAATGTCGCGCGGGAGATTACCGTGCTGATCCCAACCTCGATGCAGGATCTGCACCACGCGCACACCCCGCTCGATCATGCGGCGCGCGAGCAGTGCGCTGGCGGCGAACGTTCCCGGTTTGCGCACTTCGGGTCCATACCGTTCCAACGTCTCCGCAGGTTCGTTGGCGAGGTCGGTCAGTTCGGGAACGCTGGACTGCATCCGGAACGCCATCTCGTACTGTGCGATCCGCGTCTTAATCTCCGGGTCGCGCAGTTCCTGGAACCGCAGGTCGTTCATTTCGGCGAGCCCGTCGAGCAACGTGCGGCGATCGGCCGCGCCGACTCCCGGCGGATTCCGCACGTACAGCACAGGGTCACCGACACTGCGCAGGGCGACACCATTATGGCTGGTGGGCAGAAATCCGCTGCTCCACATCCGCGTAAACAGTGCCTGCGCCGCGGCGCCGGAGGACCAGGTAGGGGTCAGGACGACGAACGACGGCAGGTTATTGCTTTCGCTGCCGAGTCCATAAGAGACCCAGGAGCCGATACTGGCTTTTCCGGGCACCTCGCTGCCGGTCATCACGAAGGTGCAGGCCGGATCGTGATTGATCGCATTGGTATGCACGGTCTTGATCAGCCCGATGCTGTCGATATGCCGGGCGGTATACGGCAACAGTTCGCTGACCCAAGTACCCGACGCGCCATGTTGCTGGAACTTGAATTTGGACGGCGCGACCGGGAGTCGCTTCTGGCCGCTGGTCATGGTCGTGATCCGTTGCCCCTGCCGGATCGAATCGGGCAGATCCTTGTCGAAAAATTCAGCCAGTCCGGGTTTATAATCAAAAAGGTCCAACTGCGAAGGGCCGCCATTCATATGCAGGTAGATTAGCGCCTTCGCGCGAGGCGGGTGATGCGGGAATCCTGGCAGCGCCGGGTGGACCCGCTCGCCGGCGGCGCCGGCGCCCCGTTCCGCCGCCCTGCTCGCCGATCCGCCGCCGTCGTTCATCAACCAGGAAAGCCCGATGGCACCGGCGCTGATTCCTGACTGGAACAGAAATGCGGATCGTTGCAGGAACGTGCGACGCGCGATCGATCGGCCGTCGGAACCGCGAATGGAGTCGAACATAGGAAGCTCCGTTCAGGGGCGAGTAATTGTCTCGTCGAGGTTGAGAACCAGGTTGCCGAGCAGCGTGTAGGCGGCCAGTTCGCGCGGATCGAGCCTCGAATCGGGTCGCGACGCGCCGAACTGAACCGCGGCTTGCGCTTCCTCGGGCGCATCGTGGTAGCGTTGTTGGAATCGCGCGAGTGCCGACTTGAGAATCTCCGCCTCGCGCGCGGTGGGGGAGCGTCCTACCGTCAAGCGCAGCATGGTATCGATCCGTTGTTCCGCCGTCGCGCCGCCGTCCAGCATGGTGCGCTGGCCCAGCGCGCGGGCCGCCTCGAAATGCTGGGTGTCGTTCAGCAACTGCAGTGCCTGAAGGGGCGTATTCGACCGTTCACGTCGGGCGCAGAATTGTTCCCGATTCGGCGCGTCAAAATTGCTCATGAACGGCGGAGGCGCCGTGCGTTTCAGGAAACAGTAAATACTGCGGCGATAGAGCGCGGGGCCGGAATCGACCTGGTAGAAACGCGTATTGCTGTCCGAATAGCCGACCGGTTCCCAGATATTCGGCGGCTGGTACGTCAGCGCGCCGCGTCCTCCCATCCGCGGATTCAAAAGCCCGCTCACGAACAGTGCGTTGTCGCGGATCTGTTCCGCATCCAACCGCAGCCGCGGACCGCGCGCAAGCAGACGATTGACCGGGTCGCGTTGCTGCTGCAGGTCCGATATCCGCGCGTCGCGACGAAATGCGGCGGACGTCACGATCAATCGCACCAGTTCCTGGGTATTCCAGCCGCTCTGCCGATACCGGACCGCCAGCCAGTCGAGTAACTCCGGGTGGCTGGGCAGCTCTCCCTGGGCCCCGAAATCATCGCTGGTGCGAACCAGCCCGGTGCCGAAAAACTGCTGCCAATATCGGTTGACCACCACGCGGCTGGTCAGCGGATGGTCGTCGGTAAGCAACCACCGGGCAAGATCGAGTCGAGTCGGTCGCGGTCCGCCGTCGATTCGCAGCGGCGGCAGGATGTCAGGCACCCCCGGCTCGACGCGATCTCCGGGCTTGTCGTACTGCCCGCGCATCATGACAAACGATTCGCGAGGCGCCTCCAACTCGCGGAACACAATCGTCCCCGCAATCGCATCCTCCACCGCCAGTCTGGCGATACGGGCCGCAATCGACCGCTCGCGCTGCCCGCGTACTGGCGAACGATCGAGATGCTGAACCTGTTCCAGGAAGAACTGCCGCAATCGCTGTTCGACTTCCGCCGCATGTGGCTTGTCCGGTCCGTCGAGATACAACTGACGGATGTCCGAATCGATTCCCTGAGGATCGCCGCCGGCGCCCTGTTTCCAGAACGCGGTAAAGGAAGCCCGTGGATCGACCGTCGCAGCCTGTTCGCCAACCAATCGTACTCCATCGATCCAGACCCGGCCGCCTTTCTGGCCAACCGTCAGCGATTTGATGCGGGTTCCTTCCGGATAGTCCTCCGCGGAAAGCGATGTGGCGAGCAGCGTCCATTCCTCCTCGCGCGGCAGTCGGCCCACCGTCACATTGGCGCTCGCTTCAACCTGCTTTGTTTCGCTCGTGGCGTCCCAGACCATTCGCCGGTTGACCTTGCCGCCATCCAGTTGGACGCGCAACGATTCCGCCGGATAGCCCGGTTCGATATAGATCCAGAATTCGATTCGCGCCTCGCGCGGGACGACGACGGGGATCGTGGCGAACGCCACACTCACCTCGTACTCGCCCGAGCTGGCCAATCCCAGCGCGCGGCGTCCCGATTTCGCGCCGAACCCCGGCTGATCCGCCCATACTGCCTCGTTGCGGGAAGTATTGCGGGGGCGCGAACCGAACGGGAATTCGTCGTCCAGTAAATCGATGACGACCGGCTGCGGCCCCGGCGGTGGATCGACTGTCGCGGGATCGACGTATTCCACGGATTCCACGGCGGCTTTTAATGCCTGCTTCGCCGTCGCTTCCTGCTGCTCCGCCGTCCCTAAAGCCTGGGATTGCTCCGGCGTGGGCACCGGCATGTAGGGGCGCGTGTTGCGGATGTTTCCGTCCATTGCCGGGTCCGCGGCGGAATTGAAAAACGCGTACAGCGAATAAAATTCGCGCTGCGTAAGTGGATCGTATTTGTGGTCGTGGCAGACCGCGCACCCCCCGGTCAGCCCCATGAATACCTGGATCATGGTCGTGGTTCGCTCGACGGCATAGCGGTACAGAAACTCCGCGTCGATCGAGCCTCCTTCGCCCGTTGTCACGTTACATCGATTGAACCCGGTCGCGATCTTCTGATCCTGCGTCGGTTCAGGCAACAGATCGCCAGCAAGTTGTTCCACTGTGAACGCGTCAAAAGGCTGATTGCGATTGAACGCCTGCACAACCCAGTCCCGGTAGGCCCACATCGTCCGTTCGTTGTCCAAGTGCAACCCGTGCGTGTCGGCATAGCGCGCAAAATCCAGCCAATGCCTCGCCATTTCTTCGCCGTAGTGCGGCGACTTCAAGCACCGTTCGACCATCCGGTCGTAGGCGACGGGCGATTGGTCCGCCAGGAACTCATTGACTTCCTCGATCGTGGGCGGCAGCCCGGTCAAAGCGAATGCCACGCGGCGAATCAGCGTTTCGCGAGGCGCTTCGCCGTTGGCCGGCAAGCCTTCCCGCGCAAGCCGCTGGTCAAGAAATCGGTCGATCGGATGATCGCTGCCGAACCCCTCAACCCGCTCCGGAACCATCGGACTGCGCGGCGGTTCGAATGCCCAATGCTTCGGATAGGTCGCTCCTTGGACGATCCATTGCCGAAGCAGCTCCTTTTCGCGCGGGAGGAGCTGTTTCTTCGAGTCCGGCGGTGGCATGATCATGTTCGGATCGCTGGAACTTACACGCCGCCACAGCTCGCTGCCATCCGGATCGCCAGGTCGGACGGCGGCCGCGCCGTCCCGCACTTGCGTCGCGCCTTCCCATGTATCCAATCGCAGGTCGGCCTTGCGCTGTTTGCCGTCAAAGCCATGGCAGGCAAGACAGTTCGCCGCCAGAATCGGGCGGATATCGCGATTGAACAAAACTTTTTCGTCACCTGGCGCTCGGCCCGAGTAACCCACGAAACAGATGCAAAATAGCGCGGTCGTGAAGCGATTCATGGCGGTCTCACTCCTCTGCGGTACCTGGCTCCTATGATACCAGCAGCCCGACGGGAACTGAACCGCCGATCGACGATTGACCGCCTGACTGTTCCACGATCGCGTGTCTGTTATGATCATGACTCGAAGTGCCACCAGCATAAAAAAGGAGCCGCCATTCATGAACCCGCAGCCGCACCGTCGACGCTCCGTGGAGCGCCACCAATCGGCAAAAGATGTGACGCGAAGGAACTGGCTGAGCGTGACCGCGTCGACCCTCGGCGGCATCGCCGCAACGACCGCGTCTTCGAGTTGGCCTCGTCGGGCCATGGGATGGCATGGGATATCCGGACGATCGGGCAAGATCAAAGTTGGCCAGATCGGAGTGGGGCATGCGCACGCCTCCAAGCTATCGGCATTTCGACGATCGGACGATTACGAACTGGTTGGCATCGTCGAGGACGACGCCGAGCTGCGGGCGAAAGCGTCGAATTCGGAACCGTATCTCGGCCTGCCATGGATGAGCCGCGAGCAGTTGCTGAACACCAAGGAACTGCAACTGGTATTGGTCGAGACCAAAGTGCGTGACTTGCTGGACAACGCGGAGGCATGCGTGTCCGCCGGCGTGCATGTGCATCTCGACAAACCGGCCGGCGAATCGCTCGCGCATTACGAACGCATCTTGAAAGACGCGGAGCGGCAAAAGCTGCTGGTGCAGATGGGCTACATGTACCGCTACAATCCCGGTTTTGTGCTGCTTCGCGATCTGCTGAAACGCGGCTGGCTGGGAGAGCCTTTCGAGGTGCATGCGGTCATGAGCAAAGTGGTCGATCCCACTAGCCGGCGCGACCTGGGCCGCTATCGAGGCGGGATCATGTTCGAGATCGGTTGCCACGTGATTGACCAGGTGGTCATGATCCTGGGAGCGCCCGAGAAAATCACGCCCTATTCCCGGCAACTGATCGCCTCCGACGATCTGGTCGACAACATGTTCTCCGTCTTTGAGTATCCCCGTGCGACGGCCAGCGTCCGTTCGACGGCCCTGGAGGTGGACGGGTTCGCGCGACGGCATCTGGTGGTCTGCGGGACCGAGGGCACATTCCACCTGCAACCCTTAGATGATCCCGTTGCCCGACTGGCCTTGCGCCAGCCGCGCCGCGATGCCGACGCCAAGGTCGACTTCCGACAAGGGTACCAGGAACTGCAGTTTCCCAAATATGTCCGGTACGTCGATGACGCTCGCGACATCGCTCGAGTCATCCGCGGCGAATCGCCTCCGCTCGCCTCCTACGCGCACGATCGGAACGTGCAGGCCGCCGTCCTGCAGGCCAGCGGCCTGTGAATTCTCAGCGGAACCACGTAAGGAGAATCCGATGGGACTGTCACACCTTGCCCGCCTCCGCAACCTGACGGCGATCGTTGTCGCTGTCGCGATCCAGACGTTTGGTGTCGGAGAGGAAGATCGGCTTCCATCGCTGGCGATCCAACGGACAGAGGATGGCACGGAATTCGGCCTGTTCGGCGACAAGCCGGCGGCACCCGCGGCGACTCTCATCGTCTTTGCCGTCGGCCTTCAAGATATGGAGTCTAACCGAATTTACTCGGACACGGGCCGCTTTCTGGCGCCGCATGGTTGGATCACGGTCGCGATCGATCCGCCCTGCCACGGCGCGGATCGGCGCGAGGGCGAGCCGGCCGGGCTGGACGGCTGGGCCGACCGCTTAAAACGAGGCGAAGACCTGATGGGGCCATTTACCGATCGAGCCCGTCGGGTCCTCGATTTCCTGATCCGCGAACGGTACACCGATCCCCAACGCATCGCCGTCAGCGGTACGTCGCGAGGCGGTTTCTGCGCGCTGCATTTCGCGGCGGTCGAACCGCGCGTTGCGACAGTCAGTTGCGTCTCCCCTGTGACCGACCCCGCAATCCTCCGCGAATTTTCCGGAATTGACGAGCCAACCATCCGCCCCACGACGATCTCCAGTATCGCCAGCCGCCTGACCGACCCGGCCATCCTAATCACGATCGGCAACGATGATGCACGCGTGGGCACACCCGCCTGCATCGCGGCAGCCCATTCCATTATCAACAGCCATCGAGCCAGGCAGTCCGCCAACACCCCCAACGCAACTCGGCCCCCCGACACTCTCATCCCTGTCGAGTTGATCGTCGCACCATCACCCGGCCACCGCGCAATCGACAACGCCTACGAACTCGCCGCAAAATTCATCCTGCGACGAGGACGTGAGAAGACAGAAGACAGAAGTGAGAAGTGAGAAGTGAGGTGTTCCACGATGCAGCAACACATTTGGATCGATCCGTCGACGAGTAAGCCCTGCATCGCGGGAACCGGCATCCGCGTGTGGGATATTTTTGTACTTTACGAATGGCTGGGGCGGTCAATTTAACTCATAGCAGATATTTGCCAGCAGGGGATGTGCCTGTATCTTTTGGCCGAAGGCCAACAGCCTTGCCACGCGCTCCGTGCTCGGTGCCGTTGCATCTGTCATCCATTTGCGTGAAGGCCGTTGGTGAACGGGACGGCGGATTCAGGCGTCGTAAGTTGCCGTCAATTGCAGATCCTCGGACAAGCTGCGCAATGGTGGAACGCCCCGCTTGACCAGCTCGGCGTGGTACGACCGGACCGCTTCCTCGGCGGCAAGCTGATCGTCAGCGATCGCGCGCAGATGGGCAATGAATGCCAGCTGGTCCTCGGCATAGTTGATCCGTCGGCCAAACAGCGCGGCCCGCGCACCGTGCCGCTTTGCGTCGGCCAGCAGGTGGAATGCGTCGTGCGTTGTTCCGGACGAACCGCCGAGGATGCCGATGATCAACGTCGGGTCGTAATGAAAAAGGGCCTCCATCGAGCGTGGCCCGAAATAGGGCATTTTCAGGAACAGTGGGCGCGCTGCGCGCGGCACGCCGGCCAACGTCCTGGCAATCGTGTCGTTGATGAATCGGCCCGGTTCGAGCGGCTTAGCGCTCGCCGAAGTATGACTGGCCGGCGCGTTGGGCGCGAATACCTCCAGAAAATGCCGGAACCGCTTCGCTTCCGCTTCCAGGCGAAACTCCCGGTAATGTTCCAGCGATTCGCGGTCCAGGCGTGTATCGTTATTGGGCGTGATCGAGTAAAGCCCCAGGTCGGCGCCGCGGGTTCGATCCGCATCCTCGCAACGACCACGCCCCGATTGAATCTGGTCGATCGTCGCGGTGCGGAAGGGCAGGGACGGTTGTCGCGAATACTCTCCACTCATTCCCAACCAGATGTCGGTCGAGTCGTTCGCGCGCACCGCCGGGGTGACGCTGCTGCCATCGAACAACCGTTCCTCGATGGTCAACAACTCGCTGGAACTGGCGCTCATCAACATGATGTCGACCAGGCCCTGCCGCACGATTTCGCGCATTTGTTCGCGAAATTCGGCCAGGGACCTGAAAGCGTGCCGGCCGTTTCCGCGGTAGTCGGGTCCCGGCGCGGCGATCCCAAATCCCATGTCGGCATCCTTGGCATCCGCCAGGATGAACTCCGAACAGAACGGGGCTCGACGCAATCGATCGATCTTAATGTCAAGTGTCTTTTCGGTCACGGTTCACACAATTCAGTAAGAGTTGGAAGACTGCGCCCGCTTGGCGTGCTCTAGTGTAGTCGCACCGCACGATGATCATCAACCACTCGGGCCGCGTGGCAGAGGCTGCCCGGTTCTTAAGCAGCTGATGGTCGACAAGGCTGTGTAGATGATTCTCGACGGCGCGAAACTCATCGCCACCAACTCGGACCCCAGTTGCCCTACCGAGAACGGTACTCGACCCGGCTGCGGCGCTATCGTCGCGATGCTTGAAGCAGCAACGGGAATCAAGGCGTTCAGCGCAGGCAAGCCCAGTCCCGTCATGTTCCGCGCAGCGCGGAAAGAACTTGGATTACGCACCGAGGAAACGACGATGATTGGTGATACTATGGAAACGGATGTGCTCGGGGCGGTGCAGCTTGGCTTCCGTTCGATCCTTGTGCTTTCCGGGAGCCACTCGGCGTGAGGACCTCGCCCATTTCGCCTATAATCCTGACCGGATCGTCGATTCGGTCGCGGATCTCTGCGAGTTGACTTAGCACATTCTCCGCACAGAATGGACGGTCATGCAGTCGATCGGTTTTTGTTCCGAATGCGAAGGAGTATCTGGTGGCGGATGTTGTCGTCTGTGGTCTGGCAACCGTGGATATTGTCACCCGCCCCGTTACCCTGGGCCAACCACTCGGCGGATCCGTTTTGACCATCGCCGATCGCATCGAGTTAACGACCGGCGGACTGGTATCCAATGCCAGTATCGCCTTTGCCCGATGGGGCTTGGATACCGCGGCAGTCGCCTGCCTGGGCGACGATCCCTGGGCCGAAACGATCCGTCGGCAATACCAGCGCGAGGGCCTTTCGACGGCGCACCTCGTGGTCGACCCAACCACCGGCACCAGCGCAACACTGGTCCTGGTCGATCCTTCGGGCGAACGGAGTTTCATTTTTCAGGAGGGTGCCTCGGCCCGACTCTCCGCCCAGCGGATTCTGGACCAGCGCGAACTGCTGCGAAGCTGCCCGTGGGTTCTGTATGGATACTATTCTCTGTTTCCGGATCTGGACCGGGAGCTCCCGAAACTCTTCGCGGAGCTGCGTCGGATCGGATGCCGAGTGGCGCTCGATACGGCCGGCAGTGGTGGCGGAATCGATCCGCTGGCCGAGATCCTGCCGTACGTCGATCTCTATATGCCGAACTTGCACGAGGCCCGCCATCAATGCGGCGACAAGTCCCCCGACGAACTGCTCGAATCGTACCGTCGACTGGGCTGCACCGGGATTCTGGGGATCAAGCTCGGAGCCCAAGGCGCCCTGCTGAGCCCGACGGAGCAACAGCGTCTGGTCGTTCCGTCGATCGAACCGCCGGGCGCGGTGGTCGATACGACAGGTGCCGGCGACGCCTTTGATGCCGGTTTGATCGCAGGGATGATCCGCGGATTTTCTGTGTCCCAAGCAAGTCGTATCGCAGCGGCGGCCGGCGCCTGTTGCGTGACTGCTCTGGGAGCCACGCCAGGCCTCCGCCCGTGGGAGGAAACGGTGCGGCTGGCCCGGATCGAAGCACCCTAACTTACGGCGGCACACAAGCTCTCAGAGTGTCTTCAGGTATTCCAGTACCTGCCGTTTTTCGTCGGGCGAAAGTCGATCGGGAAAATCGTGGCCCTGCGCACTCTTGCCGGGCAATCGCGTGTCGAAATAGCGACGTTTCTGGCGCGGGTCGGTCGCATCCGCGGGCAGTTCGTCCCGTGCGCGCACCGTCAGGCCCACGCGCTCGCGATCGTAACCGTCCTCGTCACGCTGCCACACAACGGGACGTTGCGCGGGATGAAACAAGTGCCACAGGGTCGGCACCGAACCGTTGTGCAGGTACGGCGCGCTGGCCCAGATGCCATCGAGAGGTGGTGCAACATATCCCTTGGGCTCGAGCACCGTTTCGAGCTCATCAAGCCGTGTGAACCAGCTCCCGGCGTAGGCGCCGCGACTGTCGGCGTCCAAAGAATCGAAGCGAACTCTGTCGGTGCCGATTTCGTCGATCGGAATAACACGTTCTGGATAGCTTGACGCCGAACCGTACGTTCCGTGGCACTCGGCACAGTGGCTGCGAAAAACGTGTTCTCCAGCCCGGGCCAGTTCGCCGTCCACCGGCCACGGAAAACGGGGCGCCTCCACCGCCTCGATCCAGGCCAGAATATCCCGATATTCTTTTTCCCAGGCCCGGAATTTGTCGGGACCATTGCTCGGAATCAGCAGGAATTGCATGATCGCCCGATGGTTCTTCGGGACGAAAGCGTCGGCGTAGAGTCGCTTCTTTTTCTTGACGTTCCACCAGGCCGGAGCGTCATGGTCGTGGTGCAGCAGGCCGGTCGGAAGTCCTCGCACATGTACGCCCAGATCGGGGTCGCGGTACGTCATCAAGATCTTGCCGAACATCACGGCATTGGTGGTGCCGATGGAACCTCCCAGTGGATAGAGCAACGCTCCTTTGTCCATATGCGCGAACGGCTTGCCCAACGGCAGTTTGGTAAGCCGCACGTCGTCGGTCAGCGTCTGCAGCGCGTAGAGCGAATTTGGAGCCCCGAGCACCACTTTCCCGGCCACCTTGCCGGTGTGGCAGGCCAGGCAGTTCATCGACCAGCCGCCGTTGCCGTTGGCGACATACTGCAGTGCGACCCCCTCGGGCCGATCGGGGTTCTCGGTCAAACCGTACCGCGAGAATGTCAGCCGTCGCCGTTCCTCCGGGGTGGCTTGCTCCGCCGCCGTGCGTGCGGGCTCCTCCCAATGCTGCCAGAGATTGTCAAAGACCTGCTGATCAAAGTCGGGTGGGAGATACGCCTTGGTCGTCAGCCACCGCCAGCCTCGCCGCGCTGCCAGCACGTCGTCCGGCGCCGCGGCGTTGCCGACGACCTGCCCCAGCACGAGCAGCGCTGCAATCAATCCACCCGCCGCGCGCATCGATCGATAAAATTTTTGCACTTCCATCGACTCCAATTCGACCGCATCCTGGTGCAGCCTAAGAACCTGACAAAGAAGCGGCAGGCAACGGACACCACCCATTACGCCTCGTTGGCATTTTAGTAGCGCGGTGGCCGAATGACCACCCTCGCCGGCGCGACCCGGTGCCGCTTCGGTTTTGTCAAAGTAGACCCGACGGACTGCTCGCCCGCTCGGGCAGGGAAGGGTGGTGAGGGCCTTCTCGCTCCTGGGGCGCGATCCAGAAGTCGAGCGGCCGCTGGCAGTAGCCGAGCAATGGCAGGGTCTCGGCGTGGATGAGGTCGCGGACGCGGGCCAGCGATTCGGAATCCCAATGTGGCCGGTTACGGATCGGTACTGTGAGCCAGCGTTTGAATGTCGAGCGGTATCGGGCCGGGGCCAGCCAGTCGCGCGCCGACGCGTATCCGGGAACCCGGCGAAGTTGTCGCAGAATTGGCGAGTCCTCGCGTTTATTCGACGATTCGTTCCAATGCACACGAGAGGTCGCCGCAGAATGATCCGCCTCCAATCCCAGAAAGTCGAGACATTGTCGTACTACGGCGTCCGAATCCCGCCGAAAGTCCTCGAAGAACAGCACCTGAACTCGATCGGCCGGAACCCGCCGCCGATATTCGTTCAACTGGGTCCAGTAGCGGGCGGAATCGAGCAGCGCCGGGAATTCGCGCAGCGCGTCCGCAAAGCGATCGGGAATTTCACAGCCCTCCGAACGCCACTGGATCCATGCCGACGCCAGTCGTTCCCATGGATTGCGGACCAGGTAGACGAAGCGCGCGTTCGGCGAGTACTCCAGAATACGATCGGCCGTACCGGGGTAGATACCGCACAACGAATAGGTTGTACTCGCCTCGCCGATCACCGGCTGATCGGTCACGGCCCGGAACAGCGATTCGTACCAGTGCCGTCCGCGCGCCGCATGTTCCGGAATCGAAAAATAGCCCGGTTCCTTGATCGAACTCATGGCGATCCGGGGATGGGCCTTGAGCATTTCGAACAGGCTGGTAGTGGCCGACTTATGGGCCCCTATCAAGAACAGATTCGGGCGGCGATCAGGCATGGTTCCGGCTCCATCGATGGGTCGCGATCCAGGATTTCGCGCGCCTGGCTTTCGATCGCGAGGGCGTCGATTCCGTACACGCGGCGCAGATAATCCTGGCTGCCAACGATGGAAGAGAACCCGGCGCGCAGCCCGAGTCGGCGGAAGCGACGTGGTACGGCGCCTGACTCCAGCAGCGCTTCAGCCACCGCGCCGCCCAATCCTCCCTTAACCGAATGCTCCTCGATCGTGATGATGCCACCCGTCTCGCTGGCAGCGGCACGCAGCGATTGCAGATCGAGCGGTTCGAGGGTGGGCATACTCAGCAACCGGCAGTGGATTCCATCGCGCGCCAGGGCGTCGGCCGCTTCGCAGGCATGGCGCAGGATTCCGCCGGTGGCGACCAGAGTCAGATCGGTGCCTTCCCGCAAGCGGCGCGCGCGGCCCAACTGGAATCGCTCGCCATGGCCCGCGGCCGACGTTGCACCGCAGCGGTCGAGCCGCAGGTAACAGGTTCCCGGCCGCTGAGCGATCGCCGACGTCAGCTCGGCCGCTTCCCAATCGTCGCCCGGCGCCGCGACCACCACATCCGGGACGGCACGCATGATCGCCAGGTCTTCCGTGGCATGGTGGGAACTGCCCAGTGCGCCATAGCTGAATCCACCCCCGACCGCAATCACTTTGACATTGGCCGCATGGTAGGCGGCGTCATTGCGAATCTGCTCCAGGCAGCGCATGAACGCGAAGTTGGCGATCGAGTACGTAAAGACGACAAATCCCTCCATCGCCATTCCGGTCGCGACGCCGATCATATTCTGTTCGGCCACGCCGACATTCAGATACTGGCGGGGGAACCGTCGCGCAAATTCGGTTAACACGCCAAATCCAAGGTCCGCCGTGATGAGCACGATCCGTGGATCGCGTTCGGCCAGTTCCGTCAGGCGCTGCACAAATGCGTCTCTCATGCCGCGTCTCCCGCCAGTTCCCGCCAGGCCGCCTGGTACTCAGCACCGCGCGCCGTGCGGTAATGCCAGAGCACCTGGTGCTCCATGAACGATACGCCTTTGCCTTTGACGGTGTGAGCGATCAAGCACTTGGGGCGGCCCTGGCCGAGTGGATCAGGGACCGATGCCTGCTCCAGTACCTGGCGGATTTCCTGGTGGTCGTGGCCATCCATTTCAGAAACGAGCCAGCCAAAACTGGCCCACTTGTCGACAAACGGTTCCAGCCCCAAAGTTCCTTGCACCGATGCGAGGCTCTGCAACTTGTTGTAGTCGACGATCACGAGCAGGTTGTCGAGTTGCTGATGCGCCGCGAAGAGCATCGCTTCCCAGTTCGAGCCCTCATCGCATTCTCCATCGCTCAGCAGCACCACCACGCGGTGCGACTGCCGGCGCATTCGAGCGGCGTAGGCCATTCCCGCGGCGACCGGCAGGCCGTGGCCCAGCGATCCTGTCGAAAATTCCACACCGGGCACGTTCTTGTGGGAGACGTGGCCGGACAGCATCGAGCCGTCCTGGCAATGGGTTGCCAATCGAGCCGTGGGAAGAAAGCCGGTCTCGGCCAGCGCGGCGTAGACCCCGGCACCCGCATGTCCTTTGCTGAGGATAAACCGGTCCCGGCTCGGATCGGTCGGATCGGCAGGATTGATGCGCAATACGGCGCCGTACAGTACCGCCAGAATATCGGCAACCGACAACACGGATCCGATGTGCGAGCTTTCGCCGCGGCTGGTCATCTCCAAGGCATGCAGCCGGATCCTGCGGGCCAACTCGATGGTGTTGATCTCCATACTCTCTCCCCGCCGCCCGTTGCCCAGGTCGCTAGTCCTGTCCGATCACCGCGTAACCGATGTACGGATCCCAGGGCAACCGCTCGATGCGCAGTCGCTGGATGCCAATCGTGTCCATCAGCGCCTGAGTCTCGCCCGGCCAGATCGGATTATCGAGCTCGTCAAACGCCACGACCGCGCCTTTGGGCATCCGCGGCAGGAAATGTTCGAGCGCCACCTTCGTCGGCTCATAAAGATCAAAATCGAGGAACAGCAGGCTGACGACCAGATGCGGATGACGGGCCACGAATTGTGGAATCGACTCACAAGCATCCCCGGCGATCAGATGGCACTTGTCGATATGCCCGAGAAAACGATCGCGATCGTATTCGCCGATCAGGGCCTCCAGTTCCGGCTGGGAATTCGCCGACAGCTCACCCTGCCTCGGCATCGCCACAAAATTGGCGTCCTGCTCGCCGACCGATGGAAATCCCTGGAACGAATCGAAGCCATAGATTCTGCGCGTCAGGTTTTCCGGTTCGAGGATCGTGCTGAATTTGGCCCACGACATGAAACCGAACCCGCGGAACACGCCGCACTCGACAATCGATCCTTTGATCGGCAACACCAACTTGAAGATCTCGTACAGCGCCAGGAATCTCTTCAACTGCTGCCGACGGACGTACTTGGGAAAGTTCTCCAGTTTGACCTGGGTGCTGTCGCGGCAACGGTCGAAGATCGATGCAATCGACTCGCCGACTTGCAGCTCGGCCGCGGTTCGAAAGGACTTCATGGCAACTCCCTGGGATCTCCCGAGCGTCGTTTCAGGCGGCGGAGCGGCGGATCGCCTGTTGTTCGCAAAACGCGCAAATCTGGTCACAGATATATTCGACGTCCTGGTCGCTGAGCAGTTGGTTCATTGGCAGCAGCAGCAGGCGTTGAAACAGACGCTCCGTCCTGGGCAATTCTCGTCGGTAGCCGAGTCCCTGGAACTGGTGCACGGCTTTGCCGCCCCACTGCACCAGCGTGCCGACGCCGCGTTGCTGGAGATAGGCTCGCAACGCATCGCGGCGATCGGCTTCGATCTCGTAATTCTGGAATATGTCGTAGTGATCCGGATGGCTGTCGGGGGCGGGTGGCAATACCAGACCCGGCAGATCACCGAGTCGCTGCTGGTAGCGCCGGGCGATCGCGCGACGCCGTTCGATCGTCTCGGGATAGTTGGGCAATTTGAATCGCAGGATCGCCGCCTGCAGATTATCCAGCCGCGAGTTCAATCCCCAGGTGATTACCTCGCCGCGCTCATCGCGGCCATGATCGCGGAGCAGGCACAACTTGCGGTAGATCGACTCGTCATTGGTGATGACGCACCCGCCGTCGCCCAGGCAGCCCAGCGTCTTGGCCGGGTAGAAGCTCACGCAGGAAGCTAACCCGAAAGTTCCCGCGCAGCGGCCCCGGTACCGTGACCCCAGCGCCTGGGCGGCGTCTTCCAGCACCAGCAGTCCGTGGCGCTCGGCGATCTCCATAATCGCATCCATCTTCGCCGTGCGACCGTTCAACTGGGTCGGTATGATCGCTCGCGTTCGCGCGGTGATCGCCTCTTCCAGGCAATCGGGTTCGATCAAGTGATCCGCGCCGCATTCGACCGGAATCGGTTTGGCGCCGGCGTAAGCGACGGCCGCAGCCGTGGCCACCATTGTATGCGAGCTGAACAGCACTTCGTCGCCCGCGCCAATGCCGGCTGCCCGAACCGCCAGGTGCAGTGCATCGGTCGCGTTGGCCATCCCCAGGACGTACCGCGCCCCGACGTACCGTGCCAGTTCCTGCTCAAAGTCGCGCATGTCGCTCTGGGAAATATAGGCACCCCGCCGGCAAATGTCGCGGAAGATCTCCACCAACTGCTGCTCGTCGTTCCGCGACAGGGCAGGGTAGTCGAAAAACGGTACCGTACGATCAGAAGGTTCGGACATCGAATTCACTTCGTAAGTGTGCGTACTTGACGGAGGAGGTATCTTTCAAGGAACCAGGGGTCATGCCGGCTGCGCGTCGCAGGGCTCCTGTCGGAAGTTGACTTGGGTCGCCCGCATTGAGGATGAGTTGGACTGGCACCCCGCCGATCGCAATTGCGGGCAGCCGCGAATCGCCGCCGGAATCCAGGAACGGAACACCAATCGGATCAACGTGTGCGCCAGGATGGCAAGGTCCGTCGCCAGCGACGCCTGTCGAACGTATTCCAGTTGCAAACGGAGCTTGGTGGGCCGAATCAGTTCGATGTATGCCTGATCGGGATCGGCCGCGCCGGCCAGCACCGCGCCCTCGTCGGAATTCCAGATCGTCGCCCAGTCGGTGATTCCTGGACGCACTGCCAGTATGGCGCGCTCCTCGGCAGTGTACTTCTCCACATCATGCGCGACCTGCGGGCGCGGGCCGACCAGACTCATCTCGCCCGACAATACGTTGAACATCTGCGGCAGCTCATCCAGTTTGAAGCGGCGCAAGACGCGTCCGATCCGAGTAATCCGCGGATCGTCGTCCCCGGAGGAACTGCCGCCCCGACGCTCCGCGTCGATGATCATCGAGCGGAATTTGCACATCCGAAACGGCTTGCCATCTCGCCCGATGCGCACGCCGCGATACAAAATCGGCCCGGGAGAGGTGAGTTTGATGATGCCGGCGATGAGCACCATCAGTGGAGTCGAAAGCAGGATCAAGCCCAGAGAGAAAAAGATATCAAAGCACCGCTTCGCCATGACCGCTCCCGTAAGGACGCGAACGGGAATGCCCGCAAAACGCAGACTTGCCACAAAATGCTGGCTTGGCGTAACCCGGGCAAACGGGAAGCCCTCGCCCCGCCCAAGATTCCCAATCGCGAGGGCGGAAAAATAGCGGCGGTATTCCATCGCCGTCAAGAGGAACTGCGGTGCTAGCAGTCCGAAATCGGCGAATGTAGCTCGAAACTTGTCTCGGGGTACGTACAACTCGAAACAAGTCTCGAGCTACGTGCTTCTCGAAACAAGTCTCGAGCTACGTGCTTCTCGAAACAAGTCTCGAGCTACGCAAGTCTCGGGCTACGATTAGTTTACGTCTCGCCCCACTTAGTGCGTATCGACGTTGCCGACCATGTGGAAGTGGTTGTGGTCGATGTAGACGACTTCCTGCACCTCGTCGTCCCGCAGGGTATGCGGAACCGGCCAGCCGATGCGTTTCACTTCACTGAAGTAGATCGTGCATTTGTAGTGGGCATGGTGGAGTTGAGCCGGTCCGATCAGCGGCACGAATCGTGGCGGATCGACGTAATCGGCGATCTTTTCCTTGACGATGCGTACGTTATTGCGGTGCACGGAGTAGAGGAACGGCAAGCCGCCTTCGGTCGGCCTCGCCTTCTCCAAGGCCCACATGACTTCGTCGTCGCTCGGTGGATCGAGGGCCTCGTGGGGGCCGCCCGCAGTCAACGGT
>Ga0194132_10002332_pt1 | contig 35974 bp, 24 predicted proteins | sample TA2KigOf80mmetaG_FD_148612 | JGI IMG/M metagenome (GOLD analysis project Ga0194132, IMG submission 148612) | Freshwater microbial communities from Lake Tanganyika, Tanzania - TA2015054 Kigoma Offshore 80m | ecosystem: Environmental > Aquatic > Freshwater > Lake | place: Tanzania: Lake... | reverse complement strand
CCCGACAGTATACACCAACGCCTCACTCCCGTGCCGGATTTGATCAGAATCCCCTTTCCGAGGGCGGGCCAGTGCCTGCGGATGGCTTCTTTCGACCATGTATTCCACTCTTCCAACGACCCTGTCCTTAAGTTCGGATTCACAATCGGCCAGTTGGACAAAGCGCTGGGGTTGGATGGCCCCGAACATCCGTTGAACACGAAGGGCAACACCCGTCTGGCCGATTGCTCACCGATCGTGCAGTCGCATGGCGGCTATCGTTCGGCGCCGGAGTATTTCGATTACTGGAAGGGCGAGGTGGAAGGTCCTGAAGCGGCGAAGTTCACGGTGATCGAGAAGGCCCGGTAGACCCGGCATTGAGGAGTTACCGGGCCGGCAGGACGTTGACTTTCACGCCAACCCCGCGCCGTCATCCGGCCTCCCGGGCGAAGCGCGCCGCGGCCCTGCGATTTGCCTTCGCCATCGCCTCCACGTACGGCTCGACGCGGTTGTGCGCGTCGCGGAATCCGTAGCGGCGCGCGTTGTTCTTCAAGTAGGCGCCGCAGAGGTGATAGCCGACGCAGTACGGCAGGTCGAGCAGTCCTTCGAGCGTCTTCGCGTAGAGCGCGGGATCGTGTGCGCGGTCCTGTTTCGGCGGCCAGCCTTCCGGGCCCGCGTTCGACCAGTGGGCCGCGTCGGCGAGGAGCACGGGCTTGTTCGAGAACCCGGCCCATCGCCCCAAGGTGTCGTGAATCTGCGCGGGCGGCGAGAAGCACTGAAAACTCAAGACGTCGACGTACGGCAGGGCCGCCTTGACCACCTCTTCGGGAAGGCGCGTGTTGGCGTTGAGGCGGTCTCCGAAGATCAGATGGTTTGGATCGTGGCGGCGGATGGCGGCGTGCAGCGTCCGGTAGTAGTGGCCCGCCAGCCGGAGCAGTTCGCGGCGGCCGGTTTCGGACTCCAACTCGCGCGCGTCGAACAGCGTGCCACGCCAGGCGCCGGCCGGCCCGGCCTGCACCCAGGCCGGCACATCGGAGTAGAAGTAACCGATCAGGCTCGGATCGTCGCGGAAACGAGGGCACTGGTCGCGCGCCACGTAGTCGCACCATTCGGCGAACCCCGGGCTGTCGACCTTCGGCAGCCGCGTTTCGATCTCCCACCCGTGCGACTCGATGAACGGCAGCAGGTGAAAATACGGGAACTCCAGCCAGCCGTACTCTTCGGGGGTGAAGCTGCGGGAGTGGCGATGGTGCTGGTCGTTGATAACGACGTACTCCTGCACCCAACCCACCGCGTTGAAGCCCCAGGCCTCGAGATCCCGCCTCACGCCGCGCAGCCAGCGACGCAAGTCGCCGCCGAACTCTTCCTGCCACGCGGCGGTGAGCCGCAGCGCCGCCGAATCGATGTGATTCATGGCGAGCGAGAACACGGGCTTGCCCGCGGGGTCGAGCAGGCACTGCCGCCGCTTGACCTTGCCGATGCGAAAGAAACTCCCGGCGCCGCGCACCGCCGCGAGCGGCGTTCCGGCCAGCAGCGCACGGCGTGTCAGCGCGTTACCGGAGCGTCCCATAGACCCTCTTCAACGTGGCCTCATGCGCGGCGCTCAGCAGCGCGGCGCGAGTGGAAAACGCCGTCCCTTCGTCCCGCAGGTAGGTGCGCTTCATGCGTCCGGCCGGGAACCAGCGGTCGTTCCCATGGACCCCGATCAACTGACACATGAACACCCCCACCATGTAGGGCTCCCGCAGCGCGGCGTCAAGCCAGCGCGCCGAATCTTCCGACGCGGGGCGTTCCGCCTTCACCGTACCGCGCTCGGTGTCATACGTCTCGTCGAGGCTGAAGGGCGAGGCCCAATCCACCACTATCATCGGCTTTCCGCCGGTGAGCGCGTGCTCGCGCCGGTAGCCGTCCGCCTGAAATGCCTGCCACTCGGGCGGACGGCGCGGGGAGAGGATGAGCGCCTGGGTGAGGAAGACATCCACGTGCTTGCCCACAGCCTTCAGAACGGCGTCCGGAGGAAGGCGCAGCACGAACTTCTCGCCGAAGAAGAGGTGATGCGGCGCCGCCTGGCGGACAGTCTCGCGCAGCAGCGAGTAGAGTGAATCGGCGGCGATGGCGAGGAACTCCGGGTCATCGCTCCGCACGGCGGGGCGGCTCGCATCGGCGGTGAAAGGTCCAAGCGCATCGTCGAATGAACTGAAGCCGGTCCCGTAGGCCTGGTTAAGCGCTTGCAGGTCCGGATAGCGGGCGCGGAGCCAGTCGACATAGCGTCGCTTGCCTGGGGCGGAGGCGGCGAGCCCCCGGAAGTACACCATACGCGGTGTGGTCCACACGGGCTGGTCGGCAAATCCGATGCCGAGCACCCACGGATCGTTCGCGAACGCGCGGCACTGCGCGCCCACATGACGGCGGATCTCCTCCCGCACTGAGGGGTCGAAGAGATCGAAGCGGGTCTTGTCGCCGGGGTACGAAACGTCCTCGATGCGCGGCAGGCGCGGCTTCAGGCTCTCGAGCAGGGGCGCGTACGCCTCCCCGGCGTTCAGTTTCAGCTCGCGAACGGCCGCTTGAACGGCCGCTTCGGCGCTCTCCCGGCTGCCGCCGAAGCGCGACAGGATGGCGCCGTTCTGTTCCGGGTCGCGAAAGAACTTCCCCACGTGATTGGCGCCGAGCGCGATGTAAGGATGGCCTTCGGGCGTGATGAACGTCCAGCGTTCCCCGATTTGCTCCACACGGAACCAGCCGGTGGCCTTGCGCGTGACGGCGGTGTACCCGCCGTAGGTGTCATGAGCGGGCCTTTCGGCGGCAAGAGCGGCGGACACCGCGAGCAGATAGCAGCGCGTGATCCGACCGTGCCGTGCGCCGCGGAGTAGGCTCATGGCCATGCAGCATACCAGACTTGTGGAGTACGCAAGTTGGTGCTGATGCGTGCTGAACCGTTCGGCCAATCAGGACGCCGGTTGGGACGCTCAGCAGGGTACAATCTTCGACGACGCATGAATTGTCGAGACTCGAGAAAGGCAAGATGGACTGCTGCTATGCATTCACGAAGAGGATTCCTGGGCAGGGTTGGCGTAGGGTGCGCGGCAGTTGCTGCTGTTCCCGGCGAGAGTGATGCCGCGGCGAAGTTCTTCCACCTGGAGCAGCGTAACGGCAAGTGGTGGATGATTGACCCGGCCGGCAAACCCTTTCACATGCGGGGCTGCAACCACTACGGCACCGGCAGCGTTCAGTGGCGCGAGACGTTGCGCGACCGCCATCGGGATTGGGGCTTTACCTACCTGCCTCCCAGCGTCGGCGGCGTTGACCACGGCAGTGACGGCGCCGGGGCGAAAACGCGCGGCGTTTCCACCAGCCCCGAATGGCCCGCGGAAGACTTTGTCGCGCTCAACTATCCCTTTGCCGCGTTTCTCGCCGGCGGAATGAAGCGCGCCGGCGCAGGCGGAAGGGACCCGTTCAATTTTCAAGCGCTCAAGAGCGCGGACATGCCGGATGTGTTTGGGACGGAGTTTGCCGAAGCTCTGGACGGACGCTGCCGCGAGTTCGTGGCGCCGTTGCGGGATAACCGCCAATTGATCGGTTATCACTTTTGCCACAACCCGCCCTGGAACATGGACGCGCCGACGGCCGAGGACTGGATTACCGCCTGCACGCAGCCCGTCAGCGCGGGGTTGAAGGAGTGGACCCGCCTGATGCAGCGCCTGTACGGAAGTATCGAGCGGTGGCGAGAGACCTACGGCATCCCCATCAAGCAGTGGTCCGACATTGAACAAATCAAGCAGCCGCTCAACGGTTACGTATCCAAGCCCCGGGCGCGTCTGGACCGCGAGGCCTTCCTGGTGCGCATCTGCGAACAGTGGCACCGGATGTATCACGACGCCATCCGCAAATACGACCCCAACCACCTCATTCTGGGCGACCGCAACACGCTCCACCTGCAGCCCGCCCCGGCCCCCTGGGCCTTCCACATCATGCGCCGCTTTCTGGACGTGCTCTCAGTGAACGTCATGGGTCCGCCGCGCACCGTGTATGGCGTGCTTGAAGCGGCCACCCGCCATTGGGACGGCCCCATCCTGCTGGCGGACACCGGTGCGGCCATCTACGCGGGCGAGCCTCCCAAGCAGGGATATCAGGCCCGCGACCTTGCGGAGTGGGAGGAGGTCTATGGCGGAATGATGCGGATGAGCGTTGAGCATCCTCAGATTATCGGCTTCGGCTGGTGTTCCTGGTACGAGATGCCTCAGGGCCGCGTCGGCATCGTGGATTCGGCGACGGAGGCTCCTATTGCCGACCGTGTCGCCGTCGTCAAGAAATGGAATGCCTGGATGGCCGGGAAACTGCCCTTGGGGGGAAAGGGCTCCTGAGGCGGCCGCCGTTTATGGCCGAACGTTGGGCATCGGCAGCCCCGGCGCGCGCTTCCCTTTTTTCTCCGCGGCCTGAATCAGAATCTCGCGCTCGCCGCGATTCCACAGGTCATGGATGGCTTCCTCGCTGTAGTTCATCGCCCGTCCCAACAGTATGAACGCCGGTAGCGCGTGCGGCAGGTGTTTCCATCGGGCCATGTCCGCCAGCGGCTGCGCCGCCCGCTCCACCAACTGCGTCAGCAGCGTGGGTTCGCGGTGTTCCGTCAGGTCCAGCAGGTTGCGTGCCGCCCGGTCGCGATCGGTCCAAGCCAGGCTCCATAGCAGCTCAATCATCCACGTCGGTTGCACGCGCAGCCCCAGGCTGACATCGCGCCTTGCGAGCTCCGCTACCGCGATCAATGATCGCATCGCATTGGTACGAACTGTGTCATCGCTGTCGCGAAGCGCATACTGCAGGTCATCCTGCGCGTTCAGCTTCCGCGGAGCGTACGGCAGCACCAAAGCCGCAATGGCCCGCTGGCGCGAGTCTGAACTCTCGCGAATCACTTTCTTCAACTCGGCTCCGTGCGCGGCCGCCAGTTCCAGAAACTTGAGCTGCTGCTCGCGCGCTGCCTGGAAACGCATCAGCGAATAGCCACGGGAAAGGTCCTCCGTTGTATCCCCCGCCTCGGCGGCCTCGGCCACGGCTTCCAGAAAACGGTCGTGCGTGTCGAGAATCTCCCGGGGAAGTTCGATTGGGTTTCCGGGTGGTTCCTGGCGAAAGTCGGCGTGCCGCGCCAGCCGCTCTTCGATGCCCACGTAAAGAATGGGTCCGCCGGACGCCGCGCAGCACACGGCGGCGATGTTCGCCCGCACCACGCCCTTGACCTCTTCCAGTTTCTCCTCAAGGTCAGATTTTGAGGGCGGAAGCGGGTCGCCTTCGCGCACACCCAGCGCCTTGCGCAGCTTATCTTCGCCCACGCCGCGGACGCCAAAAAAGTCGATGGCGCCGATGCGGGGCTGTGCCATGGCGGACGCGACCGCCAGAATGGGGACAAGAAGTCGGGTAAATCGCCGCAAGAGACTTTGACGCGCGCGAGGCTCCACGGTTACCTCAAAGGGCCAGCGCTTCGGCCGTCGTAAGAAGGCGCCCGCCGCGATCGGTGACCCGTTCCAGGGTGGCGCGGGCGGCGGGTTCGGCCAGGTGGCGCACGGCTTCGGCCACCACATCCACGCGGAGCCCGCGTGCTTGAAGCCCAACGATGGCATTGTGCACACAGATTTCGGTCACTACACCGTAGACCACGGCATGCGTGGCGCCAAGACTAGCCAAGGCAGGCTCAAGCGCCGGGCTGGTGAAGCAGTCGACATGCTGTTTTTCGATCACCAGGTGGCGCGCATCGGCTGGGGGCAGGGTGACGGCGGGCTTGCGCTGGCCCAGGGTGTGAGTGACGCAGTGCGGGGGCCAGGACCGGAACTCCGGGTCGTTCTCCGAGTGAGCGTCGACGGTGGAAATCAGCGGGATTCCCCGCGAAGCGGCATGCTGGTTCAGTCGCGCTACGGCCGGCACGATGCTCTCGGCACCGGGCACATAGAGGGCGCCGGAGGGGTAAAGAAAATCGAGTTGCGTATCGACGTCGAAAAATACCGTTGCCATGGGGCGCGGGCGTCCTACTCCGATGATCGCAAATCCGCCAGCCACTGCTCCAGTTCCGGGGGAAGTGGAGCCTCGATTCGTTGGAGCGCACCCCCGGCGGGGGGCGAAAAGGCGATGGACCGCGCGTGCAGGAAGAACCGGCCGCTTGGGTGCGCCGCACCGCCGTAGAGCCGGTCCCCGGCCACGGGATGCCCGAGCGAGGCAAGGTGAACCCGGATCTGGTGGGTTCTCCCCGTGCCGATCCGAACTTCCAGAAGAGTATGCCGGCGGAAGCGCTCCAAGGTGACGTACTGGGTTAGGGCCGCGCGGCCCGTGGCAAGCCGTGCGGTCATCCGCGTGCGGTGCACGGGATCGCGGGCGATTGGCTTGTCGATACGCCCGGCGGCCGGGGTGACAACGCGCTCCACCAGCGCCACATAGACCTTCTCCACCCGGCGTGCCGCGAACTGCTCAGCGAGAGCGCGGTGAGCGCGGTCCGTTCGCGCAATCAGAATCACACCGCTGGTATCGCGGTCCAGGCGGTGCACGATGCCGGGGCGAAGCTGCTCGCTGCCCTGCGACAGCTCGCCGAAGCGGTGGAGGGCCGCGTTCACGAGGGTGCCGGACCCGACACCGGCCCCGGCATGCACCACCATTCCGGCGGGCTTGTTCACGGCCACGATGTGCTCGTCTTCGTAAAGGATGTCCAGCGGAATGGCCTCCGGAGCGGCGGCCAGCGGGGCTCGATCCGCCGGATCCACGCGGATCACGGCGCCGGGCGTCAGCGGGAATGCAGGCTTGCGGGCCTCGCCATCCACACGCACTCGCCCGCCCCGAATCCATTCCTGCAGGCGTGCCCTGCTGTACTGTGGCAGAGAGTCCTGCAGAAACTGGTCGAGACGGCGGCCGCGGTGTTCCTCTCTGGCCGTCAGATCGATCACGTTTCGTAGGGCCAGTGGGGTTTGGCGAAAAGGCCGCCATCCACCCAGATGGTTTGTCCGGTGATGAACGCCGCCTGGGGCCCGGCCAGAAACACCACGGCGTGTCCAATGTCGGCGGGCAAGCCCACGCGGCCCAGCGGCGTGAGCCCGGCCCAGGTGTTGGCGTAGTCTCCCGATTCCAGTTTGGTCCGCTCGATCTCGACGGCACCCGGCGCCACGCAGTTCACGCGGATGGCATGGCGGCCCAATTCCACCGCGGCCACCTTGGTGAACTGCTCGATTCCGCCCTTCGAAGCTGTGTAGTCCACCAGATGAGGGAAGGCCACCTTGTTGCAGCCGGAGCCAATGTTGATGATGGCGCCCCCTGTGCCGCGCGCGGCCATAGCGGAGGCGGCGCGTTTGGTGCACAGGAAGCAGCCTTTGAGGTTGGTGTCCATCACGCGGTCCCATTCCTGTTCCGTCAGATCCAGCAGGGCCTTCCAGGTCTGCACACCGGCGTTGTTCACCAGGATGTCGATGGGCCCGAGCGCCGTTTCGGCTTCCGCGAACATGCGCTCCACATCAGCGCCGCGGCCAACGTGGCCGCCAACGGCAGTAGCCTGGCGGCCCGTTTCGCGCACCACGCGCACGGTCTCGGCGGCGCCTTCCGCGTCGCTGTTGTAGTTGATGGCCACGTCGCAGCCCGCGCGGGCCAACTCGATCGCGATGCCCTTGCCGACGCCTTTGCTGGCCCCGGTGACCAGCGCGCGTTTGCCTTCGAGGGGAGGGGTCATACCTCCTATTAGTATGAGGCGAATAGAACCATGGCGGTTGCGGCTGCCCGCCTTGGGTGGATATGCTGAACCCATTCGGACACTCATCATTCACCGGGCATTCTCCCTCTGGGCGCTCTCCGCCTTGGAGGCGGGGGCGGAGGTGCAGGCTCGCGGCCCGGCGCTCTCCGCTGTCTTTCCTCAGGGAGCCCGTCCCGGCGAGACCGTCGAGGCGGCTGTTCTGGGCCAGTACCTGGACCGTGCCGCGCGAGTTGTCTTCACCGAACCCGGCGTGACCGGCGAAGTCCTCAGTGGGTCGCACGGTGCGCTCCGCTTACGCCTGCGAGTTGACTCAGGAGTCCCCCCCGGCCCGCGCTTCTTCCGCGTCATTTCGCCGCGCGGCGCCTCGAATGTGCTGCTATTCCGCATCGGCGGGCTTCCCCATGTCGCTGAAACGGAGCCGAACTCCACGCTGGACCGGGCGCAGCCCGTGCCGGTTCCCGCCACCATTCAGGGGCAACTCCCCGTGGATGGCGACTTCGACTTTTTCCGCTTCCAGGCTTCCCGGGGCGAAACCCTGGTCTTCGACCTGCGCGCGGCCCGCAATGGGAACGGCCTTGACGCCGCTCTGATTCTTCTTGACGCCCGAGGGCGTAAGCTCAACCATTCCGAGGACGTTTTCGTCTGGGATCCATTCTTTGCGCACACCTTCGCCGAAACGGGCGAATACATCGCCGTGATTCAGCCCACGCACACGCGCAATGACCCGGGGTTTGCCTACCAGCTCGATATTCGCCGCTCGCCTCATGTCGCGAGCCTGCAGCCGCTGGCTTTGCGCCCCGGCTCGCAGGTGGAGGCGACGCTTTTCGGAGCGGGGTTCACGGCGTCAGGCTTGCCGCTGCGATTCTCGCAGCGGGGTATAGAGGGCACGCTCACCTCCGCGCGCGGAACGTCGGCTCTGGCCCGCATTGCCGTGGCTGCGGACGCCGCTCCGGGCGAGGTGGAGTTCAGCGTGGTCACTCCCGAAGGGCTGTCGAATCCGGGCCGGCTGGTGATCGACCCTGCTCCCGTCGCCCGGGAGGACCAGCTCACGGCGCCCGCAACAGTGCTGGGCACGGCGGTGTACCGGCGGCCCGAACGGTTCCGCTTCCAGGCCGAAGCGGGGGAAACTCTGGTGTTCGAGGGCCGTTCGCAGCGATTCGGCACCAGGGCCGATCTCACGCTACGGGTCATCGACTCGAAGGGCCGCGAGGTGGCCGCGAACGACGACGGCAACTTCTTTGGCGTGGTGTTCAATAAGGATCCCGAGCTGGTGCACACGTTCACCGAACCCGGCGGCTATACGCTCGAAGTACGCAACCTGTGGAAAGTGACGGGCGAGGACTTTCCGTACCAACTCAGCTTCCGGCGCGCCCACCCGCGGTTCGATCTCGCGCTTGGCAACGACTCGCTGCGCATTGAGCCGAATGGAACTCTCAAGGTGAAAGTCACGGCGACGCGCCGCGAAGGGCATCGTGCGCCGATCCCAATCCGCGTGACGGGTCTGCCCGCGGGGATCACGGTGGACGAAGCGGCGATTGCCGAAGGCGCCGGTGAGGCCGAATTGACTCTGCGCTGCGGGGCGCTCGCGCCGGGGCTGACGGCGGCCATTGATGTCAGCGGCGGCGGCATTCCTGCCCGGCGGCAGCTTCGCATTGCCGGCGGCGGCGGAGAGGGTGCGGCCAACGCGGTTCTGACGGGCGCCCAGTTGACGGTGGTTGAACCGACGAGCTTCTCCCTGGAAGCCGCGCTGAACTCCGTGAATCTGGTGCGCGGCGGCCAGACGGAACTGAAAGTGAACATCGAACGCGCCAAGGATTTCACCAGCCCGCTGCGATTCCGGTTCGAAGGGCTGCCGGCGGGCGTTTCGGCGGACGATGTGGTGGCGGGGCCGGACGAGGCGGTAGCGATCTTGCGCCTGCGCGCGACGGCGGATGTGAGCCCCGGCCGCGCCGCCAGGGTGCTGGTGATCGGGCGGACGGAAACAGGCGAGGTGCAGGAAGCGCCGCGCATCGGGTTGATCGTCGACTGAGGTATGAACAGGGTGATGCGATGACAAGATGGACTGGCCTTCTGCTGGCCGGCGCTCTTTGGGGCGCCGCGCCGGCACGCATTGAGATTTCGCCGGAGAACCCGCTTCTGTTCGGCAAGGGGTCGCGGCAGGCCCTACGAGTCACGGCGCACTTTGGCGACGGCCGGGTTGAGGATGTGACGGAGAAGGCGACGGTTGCCTCCCGGAAGCCGGCGGTGGCCAGCGTGGCGGACGGAGCGATTATTGCCCAGTCTGACGGCGGCGCCGAGATCGCGGCTTCCTGGAACGGCCTTGCCGCTTCCACCACGGCGCTGGTGCAGTGGGCCGGCGCGGCGCTTCCCCTGACGTTTCACGGTGATGTTCTTCCGGTGCTCACCAAGTACGGCTGCAACGGGGGAAGTTGTCACGGTGCGTTGAACGGACAGGTCGGTTTCAAGCTCTCCCTGTTTGGCTACGAGCCCACGCTGGATCATGAGGCCATCGTCCGGAAGAACGATGGCCGCCGTGTCAATCTCAAGGAACCCGCCCAGAGCCTGTTGCTTCGCAAGCCCACCTTCGCGGTGAAGCACGGCGGCGGCAAACTGCTGGCACCGGATGGCGACGATTACCGGACGCTGCTGCGATGGATTGCCGAAGGCGCCCGGATGGATGCGGCCAGGGAACCCCGCATGACCGCCCTCCGCATCGCGCCCGGAAGCGCCGTGCTGGTGGGAGCCGAAGCTCAGCGCGGCATGCTTGTCACCGCGCGTTTCTCCGATGGCAGCGAACGCGACGTCACCCGTCTGGTGAAATTCCAGTCAAACGATGAGTCCATCGCCAAGGTGAATGCCATGGGTGTGGTCACCGCGGGGCGCGCCGGCGAAACGGCTGTCGTGGTGCGGGGTCCGGGTCTGGCCGCGGCCGCCAAGATTGGCGTGGTGACAAAGCGTCGAGCCGTGCCGCAGGTGGCCGGGTTCAACTTCGTCGATCAGCATGTGTTCGCCAAGTTGCGCCAGCTCGAAATTCCCGCCGCCGGGCTTTGTGACGATGCCACTTTTCTGCGCCGGGCTTCGCTGGATATCGCGGGCCTGATTCCGGCAGCGGACGAAGTGCGTGCGTTCCTTGCGGACAACCGCCCGGACAAGCGCGCGCGCAAGGTGGACGAGCTGCTGATGCGCCCCGAATATGCCGATTTCTGGTCACTCTACTGGGGGGACCATCTCAGCAACACCAAGCAGCTTCTCTACAACAAGGGTCCCTACACGTTCACCCAGTGGCTGAATGAGAGCTTCCGGAAGAACATGCCCTATGACGTGTTCGCGCGGGAACTGCTCACATCATCCGGCGGCATGTTCGACGCTCCTGCCACCAGCTACTACCCTCTGATGAAAAAGGAATTGGATATGGCTGCCGTCACCAGCCAGCTTTTTCTGGGCATCAGCATCGAATGCGCCCGCTGCCACAACCATCCGTTGGAGAAGTGGACCCAGGGCGATTTCAGCGGCATGGCGGCATTCTTCTCCCAGGTGAGGTACAAGAACGGCACCGGCCCCCGCAACAACGAACGCGTGCTCTACGTCGATTTCGCACGCCAATTCTCGCATCCCGACACCAAGCAGGTTTTTCAACCCAAACCGCTGGGAGACCCGGTGCTTGCACCCGGCAACGAGACGGACCGGCGTGAACTGCTTGCCGACTGGATGACCTCGCCCGGGAATCCGTTCTTTGCCCGGGCCATCGTCAACCGCATGTGGCGCAACTTCATGGGACGTGGGCTGGTTGAGCCCGTGGACGATTTCCGCGAAACGAACCCGCCATCGAACGCCCCGCTGCTGGACGCGCTGGCGAAGGACTTTATCGCTCACCGTTTCGATCTCCACCACCTCATCCGGGTGATCACCGCCTCGCGGGCGTACCAGCTTTCAGGCACCCCAGCCCCGGGCAGTGAAGGCGACACCATGGCCTACTCACGCTACTTCGCGCGGCGCCTTTCGGCGGAGCAACTGCTGGATTCCATCGCGCAGGCCACGGGCGTGCCGGAAGAATACAGATCGCTCTATCCGGGAACCCGAGCCTCCCAATTGCCTGAGCCCGAAATCGAGTCCTACTTCCTTGAGGTGTTTGACCGGCCAAGCCGCCAGATTGTCTGCGAACGGAAGCAGCCGCCCACGCTCAATCAGGCTCTGCACCTGATCAGCGGCGACACCATTCAGAAGAAAATCACCAATTCCGGAGGGTTCCTGGCCAAGGCCAAAGGACGGCCCGCCGGCGACGTCATCGACGAACTTTACCTGCGCACCGTCTCCCGCCCGCCGGATGCCGGTGAGCGGCGCCTGGCGCTCGAACAGGCGGAAAAGCGCGGACACCGGGGTCTGGAAGACGTGTTCTGGGCCCTTTTGAACTCCCGGGAATTCATCTACAATCACTAACAGCTTATGATCTTCGGACGGCGTGACTTCATTCGGCTGGGCAGCCTAGGCCCGTTGGGCGTGACATTGGGCAGCGTGCTGCGCGCGGCTCCCCGGAAGGACATCTCCTGCATCCTGGTCTGGCAATCCGGCGGCGCCGGGCACATGGATACCTTCGACATGAAGCCCGATGCACCGGTTGAATACCGGGGCGAGTTCAAACCCATCCCCACCAACGTGCCGGGCATCCAGATCTGCGAGCACCTTCCGCTGACCGCGCGACAGGTGGACAAGTTCACCATCCTGCGCTCCATGAAGTCGCGTGAGAACAACCACGAGCGCGCGATCAACTATCTGCTCACCGGGTATCTCCCGCTGTCCACCATCGAGTTCCCCAGCATGGGCTCGGTGGTTTCCAAGCTGCTCGGCTCAAAGAACGGCATGCCGCCCTATGTTGCCGTCCCCAATACTTTCCCGTCGTACGGGGGAGGCTACCTGGGCGGGGAATACAATCCGTTCATCTCGGGCGATGCGAACGTCACCGGCTACAAGGTCCGCGATCTCACCCTGCCCGTGGACGTTGATTGGCAGCGGGTGAGTGACCGCGCGTTCCTGCTGAAGCAGATGGACGCGAAGTTCAAGGCGCTGGATACGCGAGGCGACATCGAAGCTTTGGACCGCTTCCATCAGAAGGCCTATGATCTGATGCGGTCTCCCGCCGCGCAGAAGGCCTTCGACATCGAAGCCGAGCCTGCGGAGACCCGGGAACTGTACGGGCGCACCCCCGTCGGCCAGGGCTGTCTGCTCGCCCGCCGTCTGGTGGAAAGCGGCGTCCGCTTCGTGACCGTTGCCAAGGGATGGCTCAACTACGATACCCACGGCGATAACTTCAATTCCATGCGGAAGGTGTTGCTGCCGGAGTTCGACCGCGCCTTCGCCGGCCTGCTCACGGACCTGTCGCGCCGGGGCCTGCTCGATTCCACGCTGGTCATCGCCATGGGTGAGTTCGGACGCACGCCGAAGGTGAACGCCGACGCCGGCCGCGATCACCACAACAAGGCCTGGTCCATCGCCATTGGCGGCGCGGGCATTCGGGGCGGGCGCATTCTCGGCGCCACCGATGACAAGGGTGTGGAAGTAACCGATCTGCCGGTTGAGCCCGAGGATCTGCTGTCCACCATTTACAACGTGCTGGGCGTCGACCCGACGCATGAGTTCCAGACCCCCATCGGCCGGCCGTCGAAGATCGTCAACGGAGGCCAGACCGTCGAAGCTCTGCTGCGCGGCTGAGCGTGGCATGGGCCGGCGCGCCGTTTTCCTGAATCTCAACGGTACGCTTGTGCTGCCGCTGAACGGGGCTCAAGCAGCAGGAAGCTTTGGTCACAGGGCCCTACGTTTGCCCCCACGTCCGCGCCGAGCCTTGTGTTTGCGGGAAGCCGAACGTGTTTCTCTACGAACGCGCGGCGAGCGATCATCAACTGGAGATGGCCCACTCCTTCGTGGTGGGCGATTCCCCGGACGACATGCGGGCCGCTCGCAATCTGGGCGCGCGCGGCTGCCTGGTTCGTACCGGCTGGGCCGCCGATCGGCACGTTATCGAACTGGCGAGGCAGGACACAGCCTTCCTCGCCGATTCAATCACCGGGGCCGTGGACTGGATTCTGAACGCGGGCGCCTGACTACCGGCGCCGACGCAGCAGCAGGAGTGCCACCCCGGCGGCCATCATGGCATAGGTGCCCGGCTCAGGCACCACGCCGGTGGGAGTCACTTTGTTCCGGGTGGCCAGCGACAAGATGCGGCCCGTCGAATCCACGTCCACAATGCTCATACCACCAGTGGACGTGAAGATCGCGTGGGAGAAGTTCCCGTTCACGTCGGCGTCCGACAGGCCGAGAGAAGCACCGAACGCGGTGACGGTGTATCCGGTCTCCGACATGTCCAGATTGACTGAGGTGACGATGAACGGAAGAAAACCGTAATGCCCGCCTCCGGGTGTCAGTTGGGCGCTCCCGCCGCTGTTGCTCTGCGACATGGCGTACAGGCCGCCGCCGGCGTTGAGAAATCCGATGATGTCCGCGCCGCGGGCGTTCAGAATGTCGAGCTCGGCCTGGGTTAGCGTGCCCCCGAAATCGGAAGCCACAACGATGGCGTTGTACACGGTGCCCAGTTGGTTCAGAGCGGCGTTCAGCGTGGTGGCATCGTGGTGGTCGAAATCCACGCCTTCGGTGTAGCCGCTGGCCACGATTCCCGACTTCCCGCGAACATGGCCGCCGGGAATCGGGATATTCGATTCCACGAATAGAAACTTGTTGATGCCGCCGGCCTTGAATGGATTGAAACCCGGGTCGGTGACGTAGCCAATCGCCGTTTGGTTGATCTTGATCGCACCCGCCACGTTGCCACCAACATGGGCGTGAAAATCAGGATCATGTCCGGTGAGAAAGACCGACCCTGCCCAAATTGGCACGGCCAGGAAAAGGGAACCTGCAAGCGCTCCGATGTTCATATGTCCTCCAAATACTTGTGACTGCTCGTGGGCAGCTTTGAAAAGGGTACACCCAGAAGGCGGGAATTGCAACCCCCGCCACGCGGGTTGCCCGCCACGCGGGTAGTATCAAAACATCAGGCGGACAATCAACTGAATGCGGCGCGGCGTATCGCCAAGGGGTGTGAGCGACGCGATGCCCTGCTGGCGCCCGGTGCGGCCGAAGGTGGCGACACCGAAGCGCGGATTGTCGTGGCTGAAGTTCGCATCGGGCTGCCCCAGGTTGGTGTGGTTGAGCACGTTGTAGGCATCGGCGCGCAGCGCCAGCCGCAGCCGTTCGCGCAACTGGATTTCGCGGCTGAGCGAAACGTCCATGCTGTAGAGTCCCGGTCCCACGAAGGCATTGCGGCCCAGCGTTCCCACGCGGCCCGCCGGTTCACGGAAAGCGGTACGGTCCAGCAGCAGACGCCCTCCGGCGGCCGGGCGGTTGACACGCGGCGCGGCGCCCGTCAGGTCCGCGCGGTTATTCAGCGTGACGCCCTGTCCCACTTCGATTGTGTTGGGGCCAAAGACCGTGTAGGGAAATCCGGCGCGGGCGGCTCCGATGATTGCGGCCTTCCAGCCACGGAGCGGACGAATCCAGAGGCCGGGCTCGGCGACGGCCATCGCCACCAGGTTGTGGCGCTGGTCGAAATCGGCCAGGCCCCGTTCGCCGCGGCTGTCGCGCGCGCGGGCAAAGCCCGGAAAGTCCGGGATGCGCCCGGAGGTAACTCGGGCGAAGCTGGTGCTGAAGAGATCCTCGCCCACCGGGTCGCTCTGGGTGTCGATGAGCTTCGACCACGTGTAGGCCACTTGTGCCTGCCCGCGGCGATGAGCCCACGAGGCGAGCGTCACCCAGGCGTAGTAGTTCGAAAGGCCTTGATTGCCCCGATAGGAGAGGTCGGGCAGAGTTGGGAACTCGCGCTTGGGTTCGGAGGCGCGATCGCGGTTTACCTGGTCGGTCACCGGGAGCTTGCGTCCCAGGGATCCGAGCAGGAGTGACTGCACGGTCCAGCCGCGTGGGGCCGCTTTTTCCACGCCGCCGAGGAAGCTGATGGCATAGGGGTCGCGCAGTCGCTGGTCGACTACGGTGAATCGGGGGAAGTTCGGGTCCAGACTGGCTTCCTGGGCGCGGGCAGCCTGACTCGCGATGCCGGTGAGGTAATTGATGGGCTGGCGCGGCAGGAGGAAACTGGTCTGGCCGTAGTCATTGTTGCGAACGCCCAACCAGTATGTATCAAAGACGCGGTCCGTGAAGGTGCCCCCAGCGGCGCGGAGAAGCAGACCACGCTTTTCCGAAAGCCGATACGAGAGCCCCGCGCGCACGGAGACTCCGTTGCGATCAGGCGCCCAGAGCGGGGCTGATGGCGGAGCCTGAACGATGACGCCGCCCCGAATCCAGGAATCCTGCACAGTGCCGCGGTTGCGCGGGGGGCCGAAGTAGTCGTAGCGCAGGCCGAGGTTCACGGCGAGCCGGGGGGTGAGCCGGAGCGTGTCCTGGGCGAAGGCATGATACTGGGACATCGCATAGCTCCGCGCGTGAGCGGGCGGCTCATAGCGCGGCAGCGCTCTCTTGCGCGAGGGGGCATAGAGGAACGTCGGCATGTCCTGTGTGAAGTCGATGATGTCCAGGAACAGGTACTGCCCGCTGCCGCCCGGCGCCAGGGCACCTCCGGTGCGGCGCCAGAGTCCGCCCGCGCCGGCCTTGACGATGTGGCGGCCGGCCACCTTCGAGATGGCGCCCGAGAGTTCGCCGTGGCGCGCCCCGTGGTCGAGTTCGAAGAAGAACGGGTTACCCGGAAGCCAGGTCTGAAAACTGCGCTCAGACAGCAGCGGGATCTCAGGATGGGGGCGTTCCCAGGCCAGCGAGTAGCTGCCCCAGCCGGCCCGCACCTCGGCGGCGGTCCTGGCGCCGAGATTCTTCTGCCACGCCACGGCCGCGGAGCCGGTGCGCTGGCGCGCGCCGGTGACAAAGTCGGGGTAGGGAGACGGAAAGAGTTCCGGCAGATCGAGCGAGCCCGCCGCGAACCGCCCCATCCACTGGGATTCTCCCCGGCGGAGGTCCACACGGGCCAGTCCCAGCCGCCGGGTGACCGCCGTGCGGGGAGCGAACAGGTATTCGGCCACGGGGAAGGCGCCGTTGGCGGCGGCGGGCGCGGGGAAGCGGTCGATGAGTTGACGGGCCACGCTGCCGGGTGCTGTGAAGGAGCGGAAGGCGGTGCTGGGCAAGGTGACCGGAAAGGGCTCCGTCCGGCCGCGCTGGTCCAGAGTTTCGAAAGCGCCCGAGGCGAACAGCCGCCCTGACCTGAGGGCGCCGCCCAGTTGCCCGCCGCTCTGATTCTCCAGAAAATCCAGCCGCGGCGAGCCGCGCAGGTTGCCCTGAAAGCTGTTTGCCCCCAGCAGCTTGTGCTGAAAGTTGTGATAGCCGATGCCGTGCCAGCCCGCGCCGCCCGACCGCGTGACGGCGTTAGCCACCAGGCCCGACGTGCGGCCGAACTCCGCGGCGAAGTTCGAGATGGACACACGGTACTCCTGAATCGCTTCCGGAGCCACGGCGGCCAGCGCTCCGGTGGCGAGGTAGTTGTTGTTCTCGACGCCATCCAGAAGGTAATTGGCGGAGGTGGCGCGTTGGCCGTTGGCGCTCAAGCCGAGTCCACGCGATGTGCCGGTTTCCGTGGTGACAGCGGGCTGGCCCAGCAGCGCGGTGTAGGCATCGCGGCCGGCCAGCGGCAGGTCTCGCATCGCCACAGGGTCCACCACGGTGGAAAGCGTGGCTTCGAGCGCGCCCTGCTCGGAGGGCGGCGGTGCGAAGGAAGCCCGCCGGCTGGTATCGACATCGGGCCCGTAGAAAGTGACCACGGGTTGATTCTGGCCAGGCGCTCCGCCGCTGTACCGGCGGTCATTCCACACATCGGACCGGCGGCGCAATCGAAACACCACATCCAGACGCCCGGCCACCGGCACGCGCATTTCGAAGACTTCCTGGGGCTGATAGTCCGCGGCTTCAGCCCGCAGACGGTATCGCCCCGGCGGCAACAGCAGGATCACGAACCGGCCGGCCGGCGAGGCGCGCACCAGGCCAGATGTGTTGGTCTCCAGTTGGAAGTAGCGGACGGTGGAGGCGGCTACGGGAGTCCCGGTGCCTGCGTCCGTGACGCGTCCGGCCACCAGACCCTGGGTGGATTGGCCCCGGGCGGTGAGCGCCAGGGCAACGGCGAGCGTCAGCGTCCGGGCAGCAGATCGTAGACCTTGTACACAGCGTTGCTGTAGACTAACCGCGCATCGGTCACCGGGGTGTCCTTCTCCAACACCAGATACCGGATGCCCCGTTCGGCGAGCGGCCGTGTCGAGCCGCCCGCGAACGGCGCCGCCATGGTCTCGCGCCACCGGTTCCACCACTCCTTTGAGTATCGCGTGAAGTAGTTCACCTGTCCGCCGGATTTCCAATCCACGTAGACCGGGCGCAAGGCGAAGGCCCTGAAGAGACCCGGGTGCAGGCCTTCCCGCGCCTGTGGGAACAGAAAGATATCCTCCGGGGCGGTGCCGGCGCGTGCCCACGCCGCCAGCGCGGCCACATCGTCTGTCTTGAGGCGCGCCAGGAAGCGGATTCCTCCGTGCAACGGGATCAGCCAGCAGCCCCAGATGACGCAAGCGATGGCCGCGGCGAGCGGGAGGCACGGCTTCCAACCCCGGCCCAGCCGCACGCTCAGCCAAAGGCAAGTGCCGCAAACGGCTGCCAGGCCGCAGACCAGGAGCAGCCGCGTTCGCCACACTGGATCGGCGGCGCTGGTGGCAAGCGTGGTGAGCCGCATCTGGCTCAACGGCAGCGCGAACGGAACAATCAACCAACCAATAGCCTCCCAGACCGAACCGGCGCGCAATGCGGCCACCAGCGCCAAGAGCACCGCGAACAGCACCACAAAGAGAAGCGCGCGCATGGGCTGAACTTGCGGCACCAGCGCCCAGCGCCACTGTTCCAGCAGAAGGTAAGAAAGGGGCATGGTCAACAGCGCCCCGGCGGTCATCGTACCGGCGAGCCAGCGAATCTCATGCCCCAGCACGCCTCGCAGCCGCAGCAGCGCAAGAGCGGTGACGGCGGCCAGGATGAGGTAGTTCGGAATGGCGCCCGGCTGCCAGCGCGAGATCCAGTTGTAAACCGCGCGCATCTGCTGCAGTTCGGCGACTTCGGGTTCAATGCGGCTGAAGAACGGCTGCCGTTCAACCACTCCGGTCTGGCCGGCCGTCAGCGCACCCAGCACCAGCACCGCAGCGCCCAGGGGCAGGAAGGCCCGCCATCGCGACCGGTCGCCTCGTGTCAGGCACACCACCAGCCATCCGGCCCACAGCATGTACACGGCTGGGGCATGGTAGAGGAAACCCAACGCAGCCGCGCACCCGGCCGCTACGTAGCGCCGGTGGGCCATGAGCCCGATGGCCAGCACCGCGCAGGCGGTGGCGAAACCTCGCGGTATGGGCTCCACTTCAAAGCTGATCACCGACGGACCGAGAATCCAGGAGTTGAGGGCGTAGACAGAGGTGAGGAAAATGGCCTGCACGCGGCCCAACCCGGCCCCGGTGGCAAACAGCCAGGCTCCGGTGAGTTGTGTCACCCGGAAAAGGAACAACTGCGCCATCAACACCGTTTCAAAGCTAAGCCCGGTCAGGCGCCGCAGTGCGATGGCGATGTCGTCGTACGCGGTGAATGAGACGTGTGCGCCGGAGGCCAACAGGTCGCGCGCGAGCACGCCGCGGTCAAACAGGTGCTCAAGCACCGCGATGTAGATCTGGGTGTCGGAACTCAACCAGGCGCGGCCGGGGTACTGAACGAACCCAATGATCGACAGCGCCAATAGCGCGGCGGCGACGGCAAGGTTGCTGAGCATCTACGGCGCCGGAGTCTTTTCCAGTTGCTGCTTCGCCCACAGGCGGTTGGGATTCAGCTCCAGCGCGCGCTGGAATGCTTTCCGCGCGTCGGTATTCCGGTTCAGCTTGCGGAGCACCAGGCCCAGCCAGACCTGAACGTCCGAGGATTTGGGGTCCAGTTGCGCCGCCCGTTCCAGGTCCTTGAGAGCCAGTTCGGGGCCTCCCCCGAACGACGCCGGCAGATAGTAGTTGCCAACCCCCCGGCTCATGAACGCTTCCGCCGATTTGGGCGCCAGCTCAACGGCCTTGTTGACCTCTTCCATCGCGCACCGGCCGTACTTGAAGCCCGCCAGCACGTTGGCCGGGATGATCTGGCCGCACAGCGTCCCCAGCACGCGATGGTATTCGGCATTGGCGGGCTGCAGGGCCACCGCCTTCTCCGCCGCCCGGATGCCGGTTTCAGCCGCGCCCTTGGCCGCATTCCGGTCCCGGACTTCGAGGGCGACTTCCGCAAGATAGAGATGCGCGACAGCAGCCTGGTAGAGAGCGCGTCCGTTCCCGGCGTTGCCTTCGGCCTGAGCCAGACGATCACTTGCGATCTTTTGGAGCGCTGCCCGGTCCTGGCGGTCCCGGGCGTCCTCCAGGCCGTCGCGAGAAGCGGCGGCGGATGCCAGAAGAGGAAAACAGGTCAATACAAGGGTGCGAGTCATCGTTCCAAAGACGCCGAAACTACGATTCTAGCCTTTCAGGGCTGCCCTCAAGAACCCCACGGCGCGCGCGATGTCGCTTTCGTCCAGGTAGAAATGGGGCGAAAGGCGTATCCAGCCCTGCCGGGGCGCGGCCATGACGTTGTTTTCCCGCAGGAACCGAACCACCTGGCCGCTGTCGGCATCAGGGTGGCGGACGCACAGAATGCCCGACGAAGAAGCGCCGTCCCGGGGCAGCATGAGCTGATACCCCGCCCCGACGGCGCCCTCCGCCAGTTGGTCCGCCAGGCTGAGCACGCGGAGTCCAATCCGTTCGACGTCCGCGGCCAGGATCAGATCGAGCGCGGCCTTCAGGCCGAAGCAGCCGATGGTGTTCAGGGTTCCGCACTCATAGCGGCCGGCGTCGTCGCGCAAGCGCTCGTCCCGGGAGGCATAATCCTGGTGGCCCGCCGGGGTGGTCCATCCGAACTCCACGGGGAAGATCTCGCTCTGGCGTTCGCGCCGGACGTAGAGGATGGCGCAGCCTTCGGGGCCGAGCAGCCACTTGTGGCCGTCAGCCGCCAAGGCATCGATGCGTGCGCGTTCCACGTCCAGGGGGAAGGCCCCCAGACCCTGAATGGCGTCCACGAAGAAGAAGCACCCGGCCGCGGAGCAGAGGGCGCCGATGGCCTCAAGATCCACGCGATGCCCGCTCAGGTAGTTGACGAAACTGATGGCGAGCAGCCGGGCGCCGCGCACGGCCGATTCGATGCGCTCCAGCGGATCATGGATCGAAAGCCATTCCACCTGAACGCCGCGGTCTTCCAGGCGGCGCCAGGGATAGAAGTTGGACGGAAACTCCTCCCGGAAAGCCACCACGCGATCGCCGGGCTGCCAATCAATGCCTTGCGCCACCATCGAGACCCCCTCGGAAGTGTTCTTGGTGATGGCGATCTCGCGCGGCGAAGCGCCGATGAGCCGGGCGGCCGATTCCCGCAGGTCTTCATAGAGCCGCATCCAGCGGTCGTAGTGGCGTGAGCCGTAGAGGCTCGCCTCCCGGGAAAATCCGCTCATGGCTTGGGCAACGCTTGCGGGAAGCGGCGCCACGGCGGCATGGTTCAGGTAGATCAGGTGGTCGCGGACGGGGAACTCCGCCGCGAAGGCCGTGGCCAGATTGTCGAAACCCATTGTTCTCAGGATACGTTCCAGTAGGTGAGTATGCCCGCCGGGGGAGCGCCGCGGGGGTATACTGTAGGTGGCAGAAACGGTCCCTTGGGAGGCTGAGATGACGAAGCGCATACTTTCCGGGTCTTTGACGATCGCCCTGGCGTTGGCTGCGCCGGGTTGGGCCGACACCAAGGATGCCCCAGCGAAGAAGGACAACTCAAAGGCGGCCGCCAAGGATAACGACGACAAGAAGAAGCCGTCGAAGAAAGATCCGGAGCAGATCGGCAACCGGGACGTCGGCAAGGGCGTGAATTTCTACTCCATCGAGAAAGAGATCGCGATGGGCAAGGCCTATGCCGACGACATTCAGCGCCAGGCGAAGATTGTGGATGACCCGGTGGTGGCCGAGTATGTGAACCGCCTGGGCCAGAATCTGGTGCGGAACTCGGATGCGAAGGTGCCGTTCACCATCAAGGTGATCGACAGCGAGGAAGTGAACGCGTTCGCCCTGCCGGGTGGATTTTTCTTCGTGAACACGGGCCTGATCCTCTCGGCCGAATCGGAAGCTGAACTGGCCGGCGTCATGGCGCACGAAATCGCCCATATCGCCGCACGGCACGGCACCCGCGGCCAGACCCGCGGCCAGATCGTCAACCTGGCCACCATTCCTCTGATCTTCATGGGCGGCTGGACCGGATTCGGAATCCGGCAAGCGGCCAGCGTCGCCATCCCGATGGGCTTTCTGAGTTTTACGCGCGGCTTCGAGGCGGAAGCCGACCTGTTGGGCCTGCAATATCTCTACAAGTCCGGCTACGACCCCGGGGCCTTCGTCGACTTCTTCGAGAAACTGCAATCCAAGGAAAAGCGCAAGCCTGGCACGATGGGCAAGCTGTTCAGTTCCCATCCGCCGACCGATGACCGCATCAAGGATTCGCAGAAGAACATCGAGCAGTTGCTCGAGGAGCGGCCGGAGTACGTGGTGACCACCAGCGAGTTCCACGACGTGAAGAACCGTCTGGCGATGCTGCAGAACCGGCGCAAGGTGGATCCTCAGGATCCCAACCGGCCGCGTCTGCGGCGCCAGCCCGGCGGCGGCACCACCACCGTGGATGCCGACGAGGATGGCAAGAAGCCGCGCGCGGATGAAGAAGAGCGGCCCACGCTGAAGCGCCGCCCGCAGTAAGCGGCACGCCCGAGCGTACGGGGGTGGTTTTGAGTACGCTGTAGGGATGTCTTCCACGTTCACCCGCCGTTCCGTGCTGGCTTCGGCCGCGGCCTCTTTTCCAGCTCTTGGAGCCCGGAAGATTCCGGTGGGCCTGGAACTCTATTCCGTCCGCGAGGAGTTGAAGAAGGACCTTCCGGGCACCGTGCGCGCCGTGGCCAAGATGGGCTACGAATGCGTGGAGTTCTACTCCCCGTATTTCGAATGGACCGCCGCCCAAGCCAAGGAGATCCGCGCCCTGCTGGATGATCTGGGCGTGAAATGCTATTCCACCCACAACAGCGCCCGTTCATTCCTGCCGGAGAACATCGGCCATGCCATTGAGCTGAACCAGATCATCGGCAGCCGCCTGGTGGTGATGGCGAGCGCCGGCCGCCGCATCGACACCCTGGACGGCTGGAAGCAGGTGGCTTCCCAACTCACCGAGGGCGCCGCGAAGCTGAAGAGTGCGGGCATGCGGGCGGGCTTCCACAACCACGCCGCCGAGTTCAGGCCGATTGACGGCGTGCGTCCCATGGAAGTGCTGGCCAAGAATACGCCGCGGGACGTGGTGCTGCAACTGGACGTGGGCACATGCGTGGAGGCCGGGTCTGACCCGGTGACGTGGATTCGCCAGAACCCGGGGCGCATCGCGTCCATGCATCTGAAGGAATGGTCGAAGACCACCGGGTACAAGGCGCTTTTCGCCGATGGCGCCGCCCCGTGGAAAGCCATCTTCGACGCCGCGGAAAAGACCGGCGGCATCGAGTTCTACCTCATCGAGCAGGAAGGCAGCGACTTCACGCCGTTCGACACCGCGGAGCGGTGCCTGGCCACCTACCGCAAGATGCGGAAGTAATGCCCGAAGCGCCCTGGGGCTGGCAGGTGTCACCGGATGAGATCCGGAGTTGGGTACTGCGCGAAGACAGCGATCTTCTGGTGTTCAACAAGCCCGCGCTGGTGGTGGTGCATCCTTCAAAACACGGCCCGTGGTCCAGTCTGGCCGGGGCATGCCGTGAGGTGTGGGGGCTGGACAAGGTCCGGCTGCCGTCGCGCATCGACCGGGAGACCAGCGGCATCGTGGTAGTGGCAAGAACGGAGGCCATGGCGCGGCAACTGGGCGTTGCCATGGCCGCGCGGCGCGTTCGCAAGGTCTACCACGCGACGATGCGGGGACACCTGACCGCCGCCGTCACGGTGGATCAACCGGTGGGCCGTGTGCCCGGAGCGCGGGTTCCGTTCCGTCATGGCGTGGTGGAAGGGGGCCAGCCCGCGGTGACTGAGTTTACGCCGGTGGCCTGGGGGAACGGCTTCACCTTCGCCGAAGCCCGGCCGCTTACCGGCAGGACTCATCAGATCCGGGTGCATGCGGCGTGGCTGGGCCATCCCCTGGCGGGCGACAAGATCTACGGCCCCGACGAACTGCTCTACATCGAGTTCGCCGAGCACGGATGGACGGAGCGGCACGAGGCGCTGCTTGAACTGCGCCGTCATGCGCTCCACTGCTCCGAGTGGATCTGCGAAGAAGCCGGGCTGCACTTCCGGGCGCCTGTGCCCGCCGATCTGCGCGCCCTACTTGCGGAGTAGCCACACCTCGCTCACCGCCATGCCGCGCCCGGCGTCGCCCAGCCCCTTTTCGCGATGGAAGGTGAGCCGGAGGCGGCCGCTGGTGGTGGCGGCGGGCGGGATATCAAACTCAAGCGGGGCGAAGGGAACGGGCCGGGCCATGAGCGGGTGGATCTCGACAGTTCCGTTGGCCACGGCGCGGACGCGGGGCTCGGTGCGGTCACCGGTGTAGACCACGCGGAGCCGGTACGCCGCTGCGGGGTCCAGGTCCGGGTAGTCCAGCGTCAATTCAAGATCGTGCAGGGCTTCGGCGTGACGCCACCATTGCATGGGGTAATCCAGGTAGTTACGGCCGCCGAATGCGGCGCCTGTGCCGCGCAGGCCAAAGCTGATCAGACGGCTGCGGCGAAATTCGGGGTCATCCTGGAAGCCGGGCCCGGGCACGACGTGGGGCTGATTGGAAGGATCGCCCAGATCGTCGTAGTAGCCGCCGGGTCCCGGAGACGCGCGATTCACCAGAGCCCGGATCTCACGGAGACGCTCGGGTTCAGTGGCAAGCTGCCGGATGACGGTGAAGCGGGCCGTCAGCCAGATGCGGTTGTTGAGAGGCATACCGGAGGTGTCAAGGTTGGCGCCGCGTTCGGTGGCGATGGCGCGGTAGCGGCTGACGCTCAACTGGGCGCGGATCGACTGGAACATGGCTTCGGCCAGTTCACCCAGACGGGCGCGGAGGTCCTGGGAGGCGGGCGGGGCGGCCAGGGCTCGCGCGGCGGCATCCAGGGCCGCGCCGGCCCCGGTTTCGGCGGCGCGTTCCAGAGCTTCGTAAGCCTGCTGTTCGGCGGCCCGTTCGGCGATCAGGCGCCGCCGGACATGGGCGTCGTAGTAGGCGCGGTAGAGGATCTGCTGGAAGCGCCAGTTGGCAAGCAGGGCGGGCGGAGCGGTCTGTTCAATGGCGCGCACGCGTTGGAGCAGTGACTCCACACCCTGATTGGCAAGCAGCGGGCCGCTCCAGTTCCTCTCAAGCCCCAGCAGTGCCTGGGCCAGGTCACCGGCGTGGCGGGGGCCGAAAAAGTAGCGTGCGAATTCGCGCAGCGTGGCCTCAGGGCGGGTTTCGGGGTTCCAGCCCAATGCGCTCCAAACGGCCTTGTTCACATCGTCATTGACCCCTTCCGAGTAGGTGAGAAAGCCCATGGTGTGGGGCTGCTGGAGTTCGAAGATGCGCGTCATCTGGGTGGGGCGCGGGTTGATCACTTCGCGGCCTTCGGTGATGGCGTAGGCAAGGTCCCAGCCGGGCACGGGGAATTGGCAGTGGCGGCTGTGAGTGATGTCGGGGTAGTTGCGAATCGGGTAGCGCGCGGGAACCAGCTTTCGCAACTCGGCAAGGTCCACGCGGACCTGTGGGCCATACACCACGCCATCCAGCCAGGCCGGGCCTTTGCGCAGGATCTCGATGAACTCGTCCAGCCACTCCCGGGAGAAGCTCTGCGGGGAGACCCACATCTGGGCCTTCGGATGATACTTGCGCAGGAGCTGAGTCTGGCGTTCAAGAAGAGCCATCAGATAGCGCGGCTGCGTGTGGCCGGGGTCGCCGCCCGGGACGAAAATGGCGTCGATCCGGGGCAGGCGCTTGTAGACGGTTTCCCATTCCCTGAGTGCGAACTCCACCGTGGCGGGATCCGAATAGTCCTTGTCCATGGCGGGATACCAGATCCACACGTCGACGCCGTAGGAGTCGAGGATGCGCGAGGCTTCGGCCATCATGTCGAGCTTGGGGAGCGTGAAGTGGGGGCTGTCGTCATCGTCGTCGCTGCGCGGCGGGATCAGTTCGACGGCGTTGGCGCCAAAGACGATGAGGTCGCGGAAGTACTGCTCCATTTGGGCCGGGGTCCAGCCGTCATAGGAATTGACTTTGGGGCGGTAGCCGATCTGGTGGCCGCGCAGCCGGTACCTGGGGGCCGTGGTGACGGCAAGACCGTCGGGGGCCGTGGCGGTGAGGCGGTCGAGATTGAGTTGCCGCAGCAGCCAGCCCGCGCCGAACAGGGTGCCGCGCTCATCGTTGCCCTCAATGGCGATACCGCCGCCTTCCGCGCGGACTGTGAAGCCTTCGGCCGGCGGCATGGCGCGGGTCGTGAGGGAAATGGAGGGTCCCGATGCAGGGCGCGCTGTGACAATGGGCCAGCGGAGGTGGGTTCGTTTCTCCACTTCTTCCGCGATGAGGCGGGCGGTCATGCGCTCGCGAGGTTTGGCTTGGGGGTTGATCACGATGGACGCCTGGCGGAGGTCCAGGGCGAGCGTGGAAACGGCGGCGCAGAGGGGGAGGAGGACGCGGGTAAGAGGGTGCTGCATCGTTATGATTATGACGCGGTCCTCCGTGAGGATTCGGGGTCTGGGGTCCGCACGCGTAGCTTAGACTGAAGAGTATGGCCTCAGTCGCGTCGTTCGACCGAATCACCGTCGAGCCCGGAAAGTGTGGCGGGAAGCCGTGCATCCGCGGAATGCGAATTACGGTCCGGCGCGTCCTGGAGTTGCTATCGTCCTACCCTGATCGTGATGCGCTGCTAGCCGAGTACCCATTCCTCGAATCCGAAGACCTCAATCAGGCGCTACTTTTTGCGGCGGCGGCGGTTGACGATGAGAGCTTTGGAATAGATCGCGTCGCATGATCGCGCTCCTGCTTGACCAGGGCCTCGCGCCGGGTGCGGCGGCAATCCTACGGCAGCAGGGATTTGACACGATCCACGTCATGGAAATCGGTCTGGATCGAGCGGAAGATTCGGACATCATGGCCGCGGCCCGGCTTCAGGACCGCGTTTGCGTGACCCTGGATCACGATTTCCACGCTCATTTGGCGATTACTGGCCAGGGCCGGCCATCTGTCATTCTTCTCCGCATCGAAGGGCTGACCACAGCGGAGCAGGCGGACTTGATCACCTCGATCTGCGCGCGTTGCGATGCTTTGCTGGCGGCGGGAGCCGTCGTCTCGGCCAATCGCCGGTCATTCAGGGTCCGCCTCTTGCCTCTCAGATAGACATGATCGCAGGGTGGCCCCCGTTTCTACGCGGGAGCACGCAGCGCATTCCTGGTGCAAACTGGATACAGTAGGTATCCTGGCCATGTCGCGTGTCCTGATCGTAATCACTTGCGGAGCCCTCGTCTATGTGGCTGCCTCCGCCCAGAAGTCCCAAGGCGTCGCCGCGAAACCCGTGGTCCGCAGCGCTGCGAAGACTGCCGGCAAGCCGGCCGGCAAACCGGTGGACTTCCAGCGTGAAGTGCGGCCGTTCCTTTCAGGCAACTGCTTTGCGTGCCATGGTCCTGATCCGCAGACACGCATGGCGGGGCTGCGGCTGGATACACGCGAAGGCCTTGCTGAGACGCGCAAGGCGGGCCTTCCTGTCACACCCGGCGACCCTGACAAGAGTCTAATTTGGCAGCGCATCAACCATCCAAACACCGGACTGCGGATGCCGCCGCTTGCCTCGCACAAAACCTTGACCGATGCGGAAAAGGACGTGGTCCGGCGGTGGATCGAGCAGGGAGCTCAGTGGCAGGAACAGTGGGCGTTCAAGACCCCGGTGCGCACGCCGCTGCCGCCCGTGAAGAATACGGAATGGGTTCGCAATGCCATTGACCGGTTCGTGCTGGCGCGCATGGAGGCGGCGGGGCTGGCTCCGGCGCCGGAATCCGATCGCCGGACGCTCGCGCGGCGCCTGGCTCTGGATCTTACCGGTTTGCCGCCCGCGCCGGCCGATGTGGAAGCCTTTGTCAACGACCAGTCGAAGGACTACTACGACCGGTATGTCGATCGCCTGATGGCGTCCGGGCGATGGGGTGAGCACCGCGCGCGCTACTGGCTGGACGCGGCGCGCTATGCCGACACCCACGGCATTCATGTCGACAACTACCGCGAAATGTGGCCCTACCGCGACTGGGTGATCAAGGCGTTCAACGGCAACATGCCATTCAGCCAGTTCACGGTGGAGCAGATCGCGGGCGATCTGTTGCCGAACCGGACGCTCGATCAACAGATCGCCTCGGGGTTCCATCGCTGCAATGTAACCACCAACGAAGCCGGCGTGATCATCGATGAGGTGGAGGCGATCTACGCCAAGGATCGGGTGGACACGACGGGCACGGTTTTCCTCGGCCTCACCGTCGGCTGCGCCACCTGCCACGATCACAAGTTTGACCCGATCGCCCAGCGCGACTTCTACTCCATGGCGGCGTTTTTCAGGAATACCACGCAGAACGCCATGGACGGGAACATTCCCGACACGCCACCGGTGATCGTGGTGCCGTCGGACGAAGACCGTCCGCGCTGGAGCCGCCTGGCCGAAGATGAGCAGGCGGCGCACGCCCGCATGGACGCACGGCGCGCCGCCGGGCCGGCTGAGTTTGCGTCATGGCTTGACGGCACGGGCCGCCGCAATATCAAAGCGCCGGTGGATGCCGCCGCGCAGGTGTACTCGTTGGACCCGGCGTCGGTGACCCTGGCCGCCAGCACGAAGCTAGGTGCGGGGCGCGAGGCGGAACGCAAAGCGGTCCACTTTGAAGCCAAGACGGGCATCGAACTGCCCAACGTCGCGGCGGTGGATGCAGGCAAGCCGTTCTCGGTATCGGCTCTGTTTCTGATGCCCAAGGGGGACGATGCCTATGTTGTGGCCAGCCAATCCGACGGAAAAGACAAGGGCCGCGGGTGGGTGATGGAAGTGCTGGGCCGGGTGATCGCGCTGAGGATCACAGCGGATGACGGGCGGTCCATTCAGATTCGCGCCGGGCACCTGGAGCAGTTGAAGCCGGGCACCTGGAACCACGTTGTAGCCACCTATGATGGAACGCGGGAACAGCCCGGCATGACGCTGCTGGTGAATGGCAAGACAGCCTTGGCCCAAGGCGGCGATTCCATGATCGTTCTCAAGGGCTCGATCAACAATGGTCAGCCTCTCAGGCTGGGCCACGATTCCACGCGCGGCCTCGCCGGGGGCGCGCTGGCCGAACTGCGCATCTACAACCGCATTCTGAGCGCGGAGGAAGCCCGCCTGGACGGCCAGTGGGCGCAGCTGGAGGCCTCCCGGGAGAAAGCCGCACCAGCGCTGAACGCGAGCGAACGGGAAGCGCTGCTTCTGCACTATCTGAACACGCAGGACGCGCCGTACCGGGCCCTGGTGGGGCAGCTTGCGGCGCTTCGCGATGAGCGCCGGGCGATGCGGCGGCGGGGCGCGATCACGCACGTGATGCAGGAGCGATCGGACCGGCAGCCGATGGCCCACATCCTCTATCGCGGCATGTACGATCAGCCCCGGGACAAGGTGGAGCCGGCCGTGCCTTCCGTGCTGCCCCCCATGACGGCGTCGATGCCTCGCAACCGGTTGGGGCTGGCGCAGTGGCTGGTGGACCCGGCCAATCCGCTGGTAAGCCGCGTCACGGTAAACCGCTTCTGGCAGGAGTTGTTCGGGACAGGCCTGGTCAAGACCTCTGAGGACTTCGGCTCCCAGGGGACCGCGCCGACGCATCCCGAACTGCTGGATTGGCTGGCGGTGGACTTCCGGGAATCAGGCTGGGATGTCAAGCGGCTTTTCAAGCTGATGGTGAGTTCCGCCACCTACCGCCAGTCGGCGCAGGCAACGGAGAAGAAGTTGAAGGAAGACCCGGAGAACAAGCTGCTGGCGCGCGGCCCACGGTTCCGGATGGATGGCGAGATGATCCGTGACTACGCACTGGCCTCGGCGGGTTTGCTTTCGCCGCGGCTGGGCGGTCCAAGCGTGAAGCCATATCAGCCGGAAGGCGTATGGGAGGCGGTGGCGATGCTGGGCAGCAACACGCGTTTCTACAAGCGCGATGAAGGCGACAAGTTGTACCGCCGCAGCCTTTATACCTTCTGGAAGCGGAGCGCGCCGCCGGCCGCCATGGAGATCTTCAACGCGCCCACGCGCGAAAACTGTTCCGTGCGGCGTGAACGCACCAATACGCCGCTCCAGGCGCTGGTCACCATGAACGATGTCCAGTTCGTCGAAGCGGCGCGGCGGCTGGCCGAGAGCGCCATGCAGGCGGCGCCGGGCGATGTGGAAAGGCAGATCGGCACCATCGCGGAGCGGTTGCTGGCGCGGCCGCTCGCCGCCCGCGAACGCGATGTGGCGCGCCGCGCCTATGTGGATTTCCTGCGCCACTACGACAGTAACCAGGAAGATGCGCGGAAACTGCTGGCCGCCGGCGAAATCGCCGTGGACGGCAAGCTGCCCAACGTGCCACTGGCCGCGCTGACCATGCTGTCGAATCAGTTCATGAATCTGGATGAAGTACTGGCGAAATAGGGGACGGCGATGAACAACGAAAATTCCGGTCTTCACGGTGATGAGATCACTCCGGCGGCGCGCCGGCTGGCGCGGCACCTGCCTCAGCGGCTGATTGAGGAGACGGTGGCGGCCGAAACGCGCCGCCAGTTCTTCGGACGTTCAGCGCGTGGCTTGGGCGGCCTGGCCCTGGCTTCCCTGATGGGCGAAGCGGCGGCCACCAGGGGCGAAGCCATTGGCGGCCAACCAGGGCTGCCGCATCATGCCCCGAAGGCGAAGAGATGCATCTACCTCCATCTGGTGGGAGCCCCGCCACAGATCGATCTGTTCGATCCCAAGCCGGGCATGAAGGACTGGTTCGACAAGGACCTGCCGGACTCCATCCGGCGTGGCCAGCGTCTCACCACCATGACCTCAGGCCAGAGCCGTTTTCCCATTGCACCCTCCGTCTTTCAGTTCAAGCAGCACGGCAAGAGCGGCATGGCACTTTCGGAACTGCTTCCGTACACCGGCCGCATGGCCGACGACATCGCCCTGATACGCACCATGAACACAGAGGCGATCAACCATGAGCCCGCCATCACGTTCATGCAGACAGGCAGCATGATCGCGGGGCGGCCCTGCATCGGCAGTTGGACTTCGTATGGCCTGGGAAGCATGAACCAGGATCTGCCGTCCTTCGTCGTTCTGCATGCCAGCCACAGCCATCCGCGGGCCAACGTGCAGGCCATCTCCGCCCGGCTCTGGAGCGCGGGATTTCTTTCGGCGCAGTATGCCGGCGTGGCGCTGCGGTCCTCGGGGGACTCCGTGCTGTATCTGAACAACCCGGATGGCGTGCCGTCCCCGGTGCGGCGCCGGATGCTGGACGCCCTGGGCGAAATGAATCAGATTCAGCACCAGCAGACCGGCGACCCCGAAACATTGGCTCGCATCGCCCAGTATGAGATGGCGTTCCGAATGCAAACCTCCGTGCCGGAACTGACCGACCTTTCCAAAGAGCCCGCATCCACCTACTCGTTGTACGGTGAAGAGGCCAAGAAGCCTGGCACGTTCGCCAACACCTGCCTGATGGCGCGCCGTCTGGCTGAGCGCGGCGTGCGGTTCATTCAGGTGTACCAGCGCGGGTGGGATGTGCACGGGCAGTTGCCGGAAGTGTTGCCCAGCCAGTGCAAGGATGTCGACCAGGCTGTGTTTGGCCTTGTGCAGGACCTGAAATCGCGGGGTATGTTCGACGATACGCTGGTGATTTTCGGCGGCGAGTTTGGCCGCACTATCTATTCGCAGGGCAAACTCACCGCTACCGATTACGGCCGGGATCACCACCCGCGCTGCTTCTCACTGTGGCTGGCCGGCGGCGGCATCAAGGGCGCCACCGTGCATGGAGAGACCGACGAATTTTCCTACAACATTGTGAGTGACCCGGTGCATGTGCGCGACCTGCAGGCAACCCTGCTGCATCTTTTCGGCGTGCACCATGAAAAGTTCACTTACCGGTTCCAGGGGCTCGACCAACGCTTGACCGGCGTGGAACCGGCCCGCGTTGTCCGGAACATTCTGGCCTGACGCGCTAGAACGTCACCTTCAGGGCAAGCTGAATCACACGCCAGCTTTCTCCGTTCTGATTCGTTGTGGCGGAGCCAGCCGTGGAAAGCGTCACGCAACAAGCCTGGGCGAAGACGGTGGAGGTGATGGCCGGGCTGCCGACGCTGGCATCCCGCGGGTTGCGGAAGTTGGCGTGGTTGAGCGCGTTGAACATCTCCGTGCGGAACACGGCCCGCACCCGCTCCGTCACCTGGAATCCCTTGGTGATGCCCACATCCAGGTTCCAGTAGCTGGGCCCCTGAAAGAGGTTGCGGCCCAGGCCAACCTCTCCAGGGCCTGGAATCGCGAAGGCCGAAGCATCGGGGAAGAAGACCGGGCCCGTCGTGTTGCCCACCTCTTGAAGTTTGGCCTTGGGCAGCGCTACGCCGGGCTTGAGCGCGGCCCGGGATTGCGCTGTGCCGTTGTGAGTCAGCACGCCGCTGCGGACCGTGAACGGCTCGCCGGACTGGAACGTGTAGATGCCATTCAGGCTCCAGCCGCCGGCCAGAAAATTCACCGCCCGTGGAGCATTCGCCAGCAGGCGCTTACCCTTCCCGAACGGCAGTTCGTAGATGCCGGTCATGTTGATCACGTGCCGCTGATCAAAGTCACTGCGGGCGCGTTCGTTGCGGTAATTGCGGGCATCGGCCGCCGTGCGGGCGGACGTGGTTGTGAGGCCGCCGCCCACCGTGGCCAACACCGGGTCAAGCGAAAGCACATCAATCGACTTAGACCAGGTGTATGCCGCGTTGTACAGGAGCCCGGCCTGATCGAAACGCTTGCGCAGCGTGAACTGGCCCGCGTGATAGTTCGAATCGCCGCCGTTGTCGATGAGCAGGATCTGGGCGAACTGCGGGTTGGGACGCAGGCGGCCCGCAAGTGTGGCCTGCTCGAGGCGCATACCCATGTTGCCCGCGGCGTTCTGGTTAAGGTCCGTAATAGACGCCGCGCCGTTGGCGAATGCGGCGGTCATCACCCCGGATTGAATCATGGGGATGGCGGACGCACCGGGGCACGCCGTGTTATTAGCCAGCGTGCCATCGGGGCGGCAGCCGGGGATGGCCACGTTTCGCTGCATGGCGGCGAAGGAAGGGAGCAGGGGCCGCACGTCGATCTGGTTGACATCAAGCGCGCGGTAGAGGCGCGTGCCGCGGCGCCCGACGTAGGCGGCGGAGGCGACGTAGCCTTGCCCCAACTCGCGCTGCAGGGTGAGGTTCCACTGGTGCACGGTGGGCATCTTCAGGTTCTGATCGAACACGCGGACCGGGGCCGCGTTCGCCGAGACCTGGGCCGGGGGAGTCAGGAACGTGGAGGGCTTTACGGTGGGCGGGGCCATCTCGTTCGGGAAGCCGTCGCCCAGCCGGATGTTCGTGACGGCCTGGCAGCCTTGCGTGGTCACAATCGCTCCGCCGGCGCCTGAAAACTGGGAGCTGCAACGGAAGTTCTGCCCGGGAACCGATGCCGCCACCGAAGTCACCTGGAACGAGTTGAGTGCGTCGAACGCTGTGCCATAGCCCGCGCGAACCACCATCCGGCCCGAGCTTCCAGGCGACCACGCGATCCCCAGGCGCGGAGCAACCGCGCCCCAGTTGAAGTTGCGGTACCACCGGTCAGCTTTGACGAACGTGACCGGGCCGTCGCCGCCTTCAATGGAACGGTTGGGCACATAAACCCGTCCACCCGCTTCCGTCGCCGGCGGGTTCACCTCCCAACGCACGCCATAGCTCAACGTCACGTTGCGCCGCAATTTCCACTCATCCTGGGCAAAGAAGTTGTATTGCTTCGACCGCTGGCCCTGGGCCCAAAGCGTTACCGCCTTTTCGCCCGACCGGAACGGCAGGAAGGTGTCACTGCGCAGATCGCCCAGGAAAACCTGGGTGAGCCCGGCCGGGATTCCCAGCAGATCGTTGATGGCGCCCTGAAGCCGGTTAAGATCGACCGCGGCGATTCCCGGTGTGGTGGCCGTGGCAAGCGCCGGGAGCGTGAAACCCGAGGGCGGCCGCGTTGTGCGGGAAAGCGTGATGGCCGGAGTGAGGCTGGTGCCGCCCACGTCGCCGCGCTGGTCGTTGTGCTGGTAGAAGCGGAGGTTCGCGCCGAAACGCATGACGTGGGACCCGGAAAGGTAGCTCAGGTTCTCCACGATCTGCGGCGTGTTGACCGCACGGAAAGTACGCGGGTTCGCGGTGTAATCAACGTCCGAATTGTTGAAGGTGAAGCGCGGCGAGTTTGGAAACGCGGGATTGGCTTCACCCTGCGTGAACAGGAAGCTCCACCGCGAATAGCCGAGCGTAAGTTCGTTGACCAGGCGCGGCGATAGCACGCTGCGCAGCCCCACGGCCACGTTGAGCGCTGGCCGGAAGACTTCCCCCCGTGGAGGAAAGCCTGGAAGCACCACCGGCCGGCTATTGATCGGGTCGCCGCCCAGCGTCTGTTGCTCCGCGCCCAGCCATCGGGCGAACAGAGAGTGCTTGTCGTTGATCGTATGGTCGATGCGGGCCATGCCCTGAGGCCCGCGGACACGGAACGGGGTGTTCCACTGGAATCCGCCGGTGTTCAGTCCATCGCCGCTGTTGATCGAGTTGGGCGCCGGATACCTGCCCAGGACGCCGCGTACGGCGGAGTCCAGGCCGCGGCGCAGCGGGTCCGCCGTGAAGATGTTGAACGTGGCCACGCAGTTGGAATCGCCGGGCGAAGTGCAGGCCCGGACCCCCGAGGCCAGGCCGCCCGTGGCCGGGTTGATCAGATTGGGCGAATTCTGCGTGACACGCACGCCGTTGAGCGTGAATGGCGTGCGAGGGTCGTTCACCCAGTACCGGAAGGCCCCGCTCAGGGCACTGGGCGTGTAAAGATCCACGGATTCGCCGAAAGCCTTGTCCACCGGGTCGGCGAAGTTGACCTTCTGGCCTTGCCAGCTGACAAAGAAAAAGGTCTTGTTGCGGCGGATGGGGCCGCCCAGTTCCAGGCCGTACTGGTTCAACTGGATGATGGGTTTGGGAGCGCCCTGTGCACTCGAATAGAAATCCTGTGCGTTCAGGGCGGTGTTGCGGAAGAACTCGAACAGCGTACCGTGAAATTGATTGGTGCCGGAACGCGTGGCAATGGAGACGTTGGCGCCGGAATTGCGGCCTTCTTCGGGCGTGGGGTTGTTGGTCGTCACCTTGAACTCCTGCACATTGTCCGGGTTCAGGCGGAAGACGTTGTTGGTGGGGTTCGGGTTGGTGCTTTCGTTGGCGTCGATGCCATCGATCGTGACGTTCACGGCCGTCGAGCGTGCGCCGTTGACATTCACTGTGTTGCCGCTGCGCTGCGTGACGCCCGGTTCGAACATGATCAGCGTGAGAGGATTGCGGCCGTTGAGCGGCAGGTTGACGATGGCTTTCTGTTCGACGACGTTGCCGATCGTGGCGTTCGACGTCTGGATCAGTTCGGCCGAGGCGCTCACCTGGACGCTTTCCGTGGCCGCGCCCACCTCAAGCGTGAAATCGAGCGCAACGGGTGAGTTCACCAGCGCGGAAACGCCCGTGCGCACAGCAGCCTTGAAGCCGTTGGCCACAACACGCAGCGTGTACGTACCGGCGTTGATCGCCGGGAAGGCATAGACGCCGGCTTCCGTGGTGTCCTGCTTCTGCGCCACTCCGGTGGATTCGTGCGTGAGCGTGACCGTGGCGGCGGGTACTACCGCGCCAGAGCCGTCCCGGACGACGCCGGAAATCTGAGATGTCGCCGTTTGCGCCCGGAGGCTCGCGCTGCTGAGAAGGATGAGGGAAAGGATTTGGATCGATCGCATGCAACAACCCCTTTTCTCCGGGATTTCCATTTTGGGTCTCCCGGACCCCAACAGTCTACACCAACGCCTCACTCCCGTGCCGGATTTGATCAGAATCCCCTTTCCGAGGGCGGGCCAGTGCCTGCGGATGGCTTCTTTCGACCATCGCACAAAAACGAAAACTGACAACATGCCTGTTTCCAGCAGTTCTTTCGACACCTCTCCC
>Ga0194132_10002331_pt1 | contig 35984 bp, 18 predicted proteins | sample TA2KigOf80mmetaG_FD_148612 | JGI IMG/M metagenome (GOLD analysis project Ga0194132, IMG submission 148612) | Freshwater microbial communities from Lake Tanganyika, Tanzania - TA2015054 Kigoma Offshore 80m | ecosystem: Environmental > Aquatic > Freshwater > Lake | place: Tanzania: Lake... | reverse complement strand
CCGCCAGCTTCGACCCGGTCCGCATCCTGCGCTGGAGCGCCGAGACGAAGAAGGGAACCCTGTTCGGCGATGTTGCCCTGCCCGCTTAGCGCGTGAGCGTTTTTGGGATCATGCTCCCCAAGGAGAGGGAAGGCATGGTGAAGATCTCCGCCGTCGCGACCCCGGGGCCATTTGTTCGCACGCTCGACTCGGTGCGAAAAGACGGTTTCGTCGGCCTGACGACCTTCCACAGCTTCGGCCCAACGCTGGAGGACACGTTGACAATCTCCGCCTCTGCCAAGGACGACAGCCTGGACAAGAAGATCGCCGACGAACTCGATAAGGCCAAGGCGAAGTCCGGCGACGTGCAGATATCGCTCTACTGGACGAGCAAGAACGACCTCGACTTGCACGTGATCTGCCCGTCCGGCGAGAAGATCTGGTACGACCACAAGAACTCGCGCTGCGGCGGTGCGTTGGATGTCGATCGGAACGCGCGTGAATCTCTGGCCACCATGAATGCCGTCGAGAATGTCTTCTGGCCGACCGGCAAGGCGCCGCGCGGTAAGTACAAGGTGTACGTGGACTTCTTCGGCCAACACCATAACGCGGGCCGACCTGGCTACCCGGACCCAGCTTCGTTCAGCGTGCGCGTCGTCGCTCAAGGCCGAACGCAGCTCTTCCATGGATCCGTAAGCATGCGAGGCAGCACACGCTACGTGCGCGTTACGGAGTTCGAGCTTCCCTGACGGCTCGCACGTCCACCAATTGTCCTGATTCTCTGCACGGTGCACGGAAGTTAGGACCTGCCCAGGCTGTCAGCTATCAGCCTTCAGCCAGAGAAGGCCAAGCTTTGATGGTTTGGCCGATAGCTGATGGCTGCGGCTCTGCCGCGTTAAGAAGAAATGAATCCCGTGTACCGGCGGCGCAAGGGCTTTCCCACGACGACGTTCCTCTCTTGGCACCGCTCGCAAGTGCGACGGCAGAACTGATACCACCAAAACAGAGAGGAAATCCCCATGTTCCGCACGCTGATAATTGCCGTGGTTGCATCGCTTGGATTGATGGCCCCATTGACCCTGCCGGCGGCCACGGAAGCCCACGATCGCCTGCCGACCTATCCCAGCTACCCGCATCATCCACACCGGCCGCACGTTCACTTTTATCGGGTCTATGTGCGTGATTGCGCTCATGAGCCGTGGCGCGTGTACGGCAGTTATCGCTACGCCGATGACGCGTATCGTGTCGCCCGCCACTTGCGCCATCGCGGCTTCGAAGCCTTCGTGCGCTAAAGTGGTATAATGCCGCTTGCGACGCGGGTTTCGTGGCAAGCGGCATTGAGGTTCTTCGCATGGCAGTTCCGCAGGTGGCGATTGTCGGTCGGCCGAATGTGGGCAAATCGTCGCTGTTCAACTGGCTCGCCGGCCGACGCATCGCCATCGTCGATCCGACGCCCGGCGTCACGCGCGACCGCATCACGACGCCCATTGCCTATGCCGCCAGCTCGCGTGGAAAGCGCAAAGAAGGCGAAGGCGAACGCTACTTCGAGTTGACCGACACGGGCGGCATGGGGATCGACGACGTCGATAACCTCACGAGCGATGTCGAACGCCAAATCAATCTTGCCATCGATCGAGCCGATCTGTTGCTCTTTCTTGTTGACGCCAAGAGCGGACCTGTGCCCCTCGACGATGAAGTCGCACGCCGGTTGCGAGGCGTGCAAAAGCCGGTGCTGCTCGTCGCCAACAAATGCGATCATGCCGGGCTCGACGATCAGATCGGCGAGTTCTACAAGCTCGGCTTCGGCGACGTGCTGTGCGTCAGCGCCAAGAACAACCGCGGCAAGGAGGAGTTGCTCAGGTTGATCGCCGAGCATCTGCCAAATCAACCGGCCCCTGACAGGGCTCGGCTCGCCGAGGAACCGCTGAAACTCGCGATCGTCGGCAAACGCAATACGGGCAAGAGCACGTTCATCAACTGTCTTGCCGAGGAAGAACGCACTATCGTCAGCGAGGTCGAGGGCACGACCCGCGACAGCATTGATGTCCGCTTCGAGAAGGACGGCAAGTCGATCATCGCCATCGACACGGCCGGCGTGCGCAATCGCGGCAAGATCAAAACCGATGTCGAGTTCTACAGCCTGGCGCGAGCGGAGCGATCCATTCGCCGAGCTGATGTGGTCCTGCATTTTCTCGACGCGCCCAAAAATATCAGCATGGTCGACAAGCGACTGGCCGGCTATGTGCTCGACAACTACAAGCCGGCCATTTTCGTCGTCAACAAGTGGGACCTGTTGAAGGGCCAAATCAGCACAGGCGAATTCGGCGAGTATGTGCGCAAGGTTTTCCCGAGCCTCGACTTCGTGCCGATCGCATTCGTCACCGCAAAGGAGGGAAAGAACGTGCAGAGCGTGTTGGATTTGGCTCAAAACCTGCACAAGCAAGCGAGTCTGCGCGTATCCACGGGCGACCTCAATCGCGTTATCCGGCGAGCGATGGTCGATCAATCGCCGGCCGTCCGCTCGAACCGGTTGCCGCGGGTCTACTACGCGACCCAAGTGGCCACGCTCCCCCCGACGATTGTGCTGTTCACCAATGGTCCGGAGTTGTTCGACAAGACATATCAGCGCTACCTCCTTAAGACCCTGCGTGACCATTTCCGATTCCCCGACGTGCCCATCAAGTTGTATCTTCGAGCGCGCACCCAGGACGACGGCGGCGACAACGATGGAGCCGACGACAAACCGCAGCCGAAACGCATTAGCCGTGCTCGCTCGCGGAAGGAAAAGAAGAAGGAAGTCGGCGAGTTGTGGGACGACGTGTGAGCGACAGGTTTCGCGCGTCTTTCTCACCGCAGAGCACCCAGCACGGCCGAGACGGCGCGTCCGAATATAAAACGCAGAGCACGCAGAGGACGCAGAGAGTTTTCCGTTTTGCTCTCCGCGTTCTCTACGTGCTCTGCGTTTCAAATTCCGGTCTTGGCGTACGAGTTCGGCGCTTATTTTGCTCGTGATCGCGCACGAATCTGGGCGATCGCCCACTGTGCGGCTTCGCGAACGAGCGGGACATCGTTCAGGGCACGCTCCAATGCCGGCAGCGCTCGTTCGTCAGCGACGTTTCCCAGAACGATGGCCGCATTCCGCAACAGCCCTGCCCGCCTGGTTCGCCACAACGCCGTGCCCCCGAACCGCCGTCGAAACTCCTCGTCGCTCAGTTCGAGAATCTCAAGCAGTTGAAGATGCAGTGTTCCGTCCGTGGGCTGCAGCTCCGGGTCACGTCCGAACGGCGCCTTGCGATTCCACGGGCAAACGTCCTGGCAGATATCGCAGCCGAAGGCCCACTCGCCGATGGCGGGCCGCAGTTCGTCGGGAATGGGGCCTCGCAGTTCGATGGTCAAGTAACTGATGCACCGGCGCGAATCGAGCTGAAAGGGCCCGGCAAAAGCGTCGGTCGGGCACGCATCCAGGCAGCGCGTGCATGTTCCACAATGCGAGGCTTCGAATGGGTCGTCCGATGACAACTCCAGGTCGAGCAGGAGTGCCCCGAGAAAGAAAAAGCTGCCGAGCCGCTTGTTGAGCAGCATCGTATTTTTGCCGAACCAACCGAGGCCAGCTCGGCGGGCGAAGTCGCGCTCCAGCAGCGGAGTGGTATCGACGACACCCCGGCCTCGTGCACCGGGGACTTCGCGCTGCACCCATTCGAGCAGCTTCTTGAGTTTTTCACGAACGACATCGTGGTAATCGCGTCCCGCGGCGTAGCTCGAGACTCGCCCTTCAAATCCAGGCGCATTGCCAACTGCAGGCACCTGACGCTCGCCGCCTGACTCCTGATCCCTGACGCCTGACCCCTGATTCTTGTAGTTGATCCCGACCATGACAACGGTTCGCACATCGGGCAGGATCGATTTCGGGTGGCGTCGTGCTTCGGCATGGCGGACCATGTAGTCCATCTCGCCGGCGAAGCCTTGGTCAAGCCAATCGCGTAGGTGGGCAAATCCGTCGGCGTTCGCCGCCGGTGCAATGCCGACGAGGTCGAAACCGAGGGCCCGGGCTTGTTCTTTGAGGCGTGTTTCAATTGGGAGCATCGGGAGTCGTGCCGTTGGTTCAGGCGACCAAAAGCCTGTTCGCGATTATACCGATTAGGGCCGGGTTTGCCGTCGCGTGTCGACCGTCATTTTCGCTACAAAAAGCACCAATCGCCCAAGCTGCCCGGGTTCATGGAAAAATTTTCCTCCTTTTGTGTAAAGTTATTCGTTGACAGCGACCCTGCTGGCGGTTAGCCTAATAACAGCAATGAGGCGCTGGAGGCGCCTTGCTCGGCGGAGAGGCCGAGCCAGGATTCACGGAGGGCGAGGTTTCCTCTTCCACGCGGTGGGAACCAGGACTTGTGGAAGATCGCGGGGCTAACCCCGCATCCTTGGCCAATCCGTCAACAACCAGCGCCAACAACGCGAGCGTAATATCCGCCTATCACGGTTGGTGAGGCGGTGGTTTTTTCTCTCCCATGGCAAGGTGGTTCTCTATGAGCACCAATGTACTCGCATCAGGCATCCTCTCGGAAGAGGATCGGCTGGAAGGCATGTTGCAACGCCTGCTCGGCAATCGAGTTCGCGATCTCCGGGTGATCCGTCTGCCGGACGGCTTGATCCTCCAAGGCTGGTCCGCCACCTATCACGCCAAACAACTCGCCCAACATGCGGCCATGGAACTCACTGACTTGCCGATTCTCGCGAATGAGATCGAAGTGTTGTGAACCGACAAGCGATTCCGACAGGACAGGCGTTTTCGCCTGTCCGTTTTTTTGGCCCATCATGTTTCGTCACATTCCTTTGTCATGCGCGACTTCGTCATTTGTCATTGCGTCGGTTCTGTGTGACCCGGAGAATCGTTATCGCTTCCCTATTCGTTAATTCGTGGGCCAAATCTCGATTGTCTTGTGTCCAGACGCTATTGCGTTACAATCGATAATGATAGAATGGAGAAAATGTGAAAGCTCCGTTCTTGGGGCTGACCAATGCATGCGCTACGCCAACGCGACGTCGTTCGTGGGTGGAGGGGATCGCCATGGCCCAAGGTTATTACACGCTCCAGGAAGCCGCTCAGTTCCTCAAGATGTCGGTCGATGAACTGAAGCAATTTGCCCAAAAGGGCAAGATTCGCTCGTTTCAGGACCGCGGTACGTTGCGCTTCCGTGTTCAGGACGTGCACGAGTTGGCGCGTGCGCGCGGCGGCTCGAGCGATGAGCACGAGTTGGCGATCGATGCTCCGGGCGGATCAAAGTCCGGCGGATCGTCGGCATCGAAGAAAAAATCGCCTCCCTCTCCGAAGTCGCCCGCCAAGAACCAAGGTGCTCCTGAAGTATTCGATTTCCAGGTCGCTGGTGACGACAGTGTCGACGTCGGTAATGACGTGATTGTCCCGGCGCCCGGCAGCGGCGCCAAGAGCAAGCCCCCTGGATCCTCCAAGGCAAAGCGGGCTGCCACTCCCAAGCCCGGCAGCGACAGTGACGTTCGCCTCGTTGCTGACGGCAGCGACGTGACGTTTTCGGTCCCCAAGGACAGCGATGTCAAGGTTCCGGATAGCGACGTCAAGATTTCTCCCGATCCGCTGAAGCCGAGGACGGGCGTGCATCCGTCGCCGCCCAGCAGCAAGCAACTTGCTGTGGGCTCAGGCGCTCAGCCCAAAGCCAAGGCCGCCTCCGGCGCCAGTCCCAAGCCTGCTGCTTCGCCGCGGCCGGCCGGCGCCGCTCCCGCCGACAGCGGCGTCCGCCTCGTTCCAATGGACGACGACAGCGACGTCAAGCTCCACGGCTCCGCTGACGATGTCCCGCTCGGTGAGCCCGGCGATGCGTCCGCCAGCGACAGTAACGTTCGCCTCGAAAAAGTCGAACTGCCGCCCGCCGATTCGGCCGAAGGCGAAATGATGCTCACCGAGGAAATCAATCTCGACGAAGAGATCCTCAAGCAGCAACAAGAGCAGAAGGACCAACCGCCGACGAAGCTCAAAGCGAAATCGCAGGTGAAGTTGCCAACGTCCAGTCCGTTTGAGTTGTCCGATTCCGATTTAGAGTTGTCGTCAGAACTCAAAGAAGAGGGTCCCAAGACGCCCAAAGCGGACAAAGTCGCGGCCAGCGACAGCAGCGACTTCGACTTTACCGCCCAAGCCGCCAGCGAGGGGAGCAGCGACTTTGACCTCGTGCCCGCGGGCGAAGAAAGTGCCGAGCTCGAACTAAGCGACACCAGCGATTTCAGCCTGGAAGCCGCGGATGAAAACTCCGAGCAAGTTCTCGATCAGGACGAGGCGCCCGAGCTGACCGGGCCGACCAGCGGCATCTCGCTCGACAACCCAGCGGATGAGGGGATTTCCCTGGAAGGAGGCGACGAAGCAAGCGACTTCGACTTGAGCCTCGACGTCGACGACACGCCCAAACCACAAGTCTCCAGCCCGATCGATGACTCCGACAGCGAATTCGAGCTGAGCGGCAGCGGCGACCGCACGCCGCGGCCGCAGCAATCGCAGGCTGCCGAGGACGATGAGGGGAGCAGCGAGTTCGACCTTAGCCTCGACGCCGACGAGGATGCTCCAGAAGCCCCCGCGGGCGAAAGTAGCGAGTTCGAGCTAAGTCTCGAAGGCTCCGGTGAAGGCGCCGCCGGCGACTCCGAGGGCGAGTTTGAACTCACGCTCGATGATAGCGGCAACCAGGAGGCGGTCGCGGATGAGCCAGCGCCGCAGGTCAAGTCGAAGGCCAAACCAAAGACGAAAATGAAGCAGCCTGCCTCGGCGGAAGAGCAGGACATCTTCGACACGGACTTCGAAGTTCCCGCGCTCGACGAAAGCGACGACGCCACGGTGGCCGACTCGGAGTTGGAGAGCTCCGATTTCGATCTCGAACTGGAAGATTCGGCTCTAAATCAAGAAGAGGAGAGCGGCAGCCAGGTGGTCGCCCTTGACGAGGACGACTCGGAAGCGACCGTTTCCGACGACGACGCAGCGGTGGTCGACGATGCTCAGGTCGAAGAGGAAAGCAGCGACTTTGCCGATCTCGATCAGGACGTGGAGGTGGAAGGCGACGTTGAGGTAGATGATGACGTGGAGGTCGAGCCGGGCCGAACGCGGACAATCATACGCGAGAAGCTGATACCGCCGGCGCCGTGGGGCGTGTTGCCGGTGATCTTCATGTTACCGTGCGTCGTGATCATGTTCCTGGTAGGCATCTTGGGCTTTGAGCTCGTGCAGTCGACGGCCGGCATGGCGCCTCCGGGTCCGCTCACCAAATGGGCCGCCGAGCAATTCGGCACGCCGATCGGAAAGAAATAAGTCCCAAAGAGCCTCGCTCGGCGAACGAGCCGGAAGCGTAAGCGACGGACTGTGTGGCCCGTCGCTTACGCTTCCGGCTCGTTCATAACATCTGGCATGTCATCGTCGAAGCGATCCATATCGAAGAACTCCTTCAATTCGGGATCGTCCTCAAGACTTTGAAACTCGTCGATCCACTGTTGCCGTTCCGCGGGCGACAACGCAGCCGATCGGGTGTCGCCGCTGGCCCGCGAACCGTCCGCCGGGGCTGACTCGTGCCGCTCGGCGAAATCGAGCAAGGCCTCGTGCGACCAGGCTTGAGCGCCGCGATGCCGGGCCGCCGCCTGCAAACGGTTGTCGTTGGAGATGACAATCAGTTTGCGCGGCTCGTTGGCCGCTTGAATCAGATTTTCGATCCAGTCGTCCGCGGTAAGGCGCGGGGGAGCGAAGTGAATCTGAAGCCCGTGATAAAGCAGCCGGCGCGGGGCGCCGCGCGGCGCGCTGTGGGCATCGAAGACTATGGTGACCTGCGCATCGCGAAGATCCGCAAAAATTCGCCGAAGAAAGACGAGTAGCCGTTGCCGCGACGCCTCCAGACCCCGTGATTCCTCGACCGTCTGGATCATTCCCAGAGCATGAATGAGGTTGTAGCCGTCGATGATATAGGTAAGGCCCATGGCGGCGCTCCAACGGGCGATCAGCGCCTGAATCGCTTGCATAGGGAGCTCTTTGCTGCCGCTTCAGGCTCGGACAGCGCAAAAAAAGAGAGGCGCAGTTGCCTACGCCTCCTCTCTATGGGGATCGGCCGAAGGAACGGCCGGTTTCGGAGAATTAGCCAACTCGTTTTCTTCGGTATCCTCCTCGCTGATAGGGGTTTCGATGCGGTAATCACCGCCCAGCCAGCGACCGAGATCGATCCATTTGCAGCGCATGCTGCAAAATGGCCGATCCGGCCATTCCTTCGGCCCCGACAAATCCATGCGTGTTTCGCAGATTGGGCAACGTACCGTAGTCATCGGCTTGCTCCCGTCACGACTTGGCTTTTTTCCCCGTCGTTTTGCTTTCCGCCTTCGTGGCAGTTCCCGACGTGTCTTTTGTGTCGGTCGTTGTCTTTGTCGTGTCCGTGCCGGTTTTTTCGGTTGTTTGCTTGGCTTCCTCGGCCTTGGCGGCGCTCTTGTAGGACTCGCTGCGATAGTCGGTTTGATAGAACCCGCTGCCCTTGAAGATGATGGCCGCTCCGACGCCGATCAATCGCTGGAGCTTTTTCTTCTTGCATGCTGGACACTTCTTGAGCGGCGCCTCGCTGAACGATTGCAGTTCCTCGAATCGGTGCTTGCAGGCTTTGCATTCGTATTCGTAGGTTGGCATTACTTCACCCATTGATCCCAGGGGTTCGGAGTACCTCACCCCTAGGCTTCGAGTACTTATCCCTTTGTCGAAACGATGACTTTCGCGGGCCGCAGCACGCGGTCCTGGTTCACGAAGCCGTGCTCGACCACATGCAAAATTGTGTTCGGCTCCACGTCATTGTTCGGCTGCTGCACAATGGCCTGGTGTAGGTGCGGATCAAAGGGCTTCCCTTCACATTCGATGCGCGTGACGCCGTGACGCTTGAGCATTTCCAGAAACTGCGCCTGAACCATGGTGACGCCCTGAACCAAGGGCCCTGTTTCGCCGGCCTGTTTGGCGGCGGCCAATGCGCGATCCAGGTTGTCGAGAATCGGCAGCAAACTCTCCGCTAAAGGCCCAAACGCGTATTTCCGATCCATCTCGCGGTCGCGCTGAACTCGCTTCTGATAATTCTCAAACTCCGCGCGCGTGCGCGTGGCCAAGTCGAGGTACTCGTCGCGCTCCTTCTTGATCGCTTCCAAGTCATCCTGCGGCGACGTTGGAGCCGATGGTTGCTCGACTGCGGCGTTGGCTTCTTCGCTCATCGTGTCCTCACTCATCGCTGCTGGCGGCTTCTCGGTCGGAAAGCTGTTTGCGAGCGCAGGGCCGCAATCGGCGCTAACTGGACTGGCGATCCAACTCCGCCAGTTCGCGATAAAGCTCTTCCTGGCGTTTGTTCAGGTTGCGCGGCGTCTTGACGACGAGGATCACATGCAAGTCGCCGCGCCGGCCTCCGGCGCCACGGATGGGCATGCCCTTGCCGGGAATGCGCAGGACATTGCCACTCTGAATGCCCGGGCGAATCGATTGCTGGAACGCCCCATCGATGCCGGGGATTTCGATATCACCTCCAAGCGCCGCCTGGGCGAAGGTGATTTCCTTTTGGCAGACGAGGTGCTCGCCTTCGCGTTTGAAGACATCGTGCGGCCCGACCTCGATGACGCACAGAAGGTCGCCGCGCGGCATTCCGGGCTCGGCGACAACCCCCTGCCCTCGCAACGTTATGGCTTCGCCCGTCTGAATGCCCGCCGGAATGGTCACTTCGATCGTACGTGCGGCGTTGAGGCGACCATGCCCCTGACAGCGCGCACATGGGTCGGTATTGATGCTGCCTCGCCCGCCGCAGGCCGCACACTCCGTGACGCGAACCATGCCAAAGCCTCGCGAGAGGACCTGTCCCTGGCCCCCGCATTTTCGGCACGTCGTCGGCTTTGTGCCCTTTTTTGCTCCGCTTCCTTCGCAATCGGGGCACAGGTCAGGTGTTTGAATATCGAGTCGCTTCGAACATCCGGCGAATGCCTCGGGAAGGTCGATGACGACTTTGAGCCTACTGACCGGAGGTCCCTCCTCCCTGGCCCCGAATGCGTTCTGAAAAAAAGAGCCGAGCGCCCCGCCAAGGCCCCCCATCCCGCCGAACATCTCGCCGAAGTGGCGCAGAATGTCATCGAGGTTGCCGAACTGCGGGATGCCGCCGCCGCCTTCGACTCCGGCATGACCGGCACGATCATAGAGCTGGCGCTTGTCCGGATCGCTCAAGACGGCATAGGCCTCGGCCGCCTCTTTGAACTTGTTGGCGGCTTCTTCATCCCCCGGATTGCGATCGGGATGGTACTTCATCGCCAGGTCGCGGTAGGCCTTCTTGATCTCATCGTCCGAGGCCGTCTTGGCGACGCCCAGCACTTCGTAATAATCGCGCTTGGTCATGGCGACTCCGGACGAAAAAGCTGTCAGCAAAAAAGCTGTCAGCTATCAGTCGTCAGCTATCAGCCGGGAAGCTGAACCTGACAACTGATAGCTGATGATGCCACCATTGCAATTCTATCACCGAACTCCGTTCGGCTGATAGCTGAAAGCTGACGGTTGACAGCTTTTTACCGCACCGCGCCGGCAACCTTGTTGCCCGGGGCGTCAGCGTCGATGCGGGTGATCATGACCTCGGTTGTCAGCATCAGCCCCGCGATGCTGGCGGCGTTCTGCAGCGCGCTGCGGGTCACCTTGGTTGGGTCGATGACGCCGGCCTTGATCATGTCCTCATACTCGCCGGTAAGAGCGTTGTAGCCGATGTTGAAGTTCTTTTCGCCGCGAATGCGAACCTCGTCGGCCACCACGGCGCCGTCTTGGCCTGAATTCTCGGCCAGGATGCGGACCGGTTTTTCCAGGGCACGAGCGACGATTTCGGCGCCGGCCTTTTCATCCCCATGCAGCTTCTTGGCACAATCGTGCACGGCGTCGATGGCGCGGATCAGAGCGACGCCGCCGCCGGGCAGAATGCCCTCGGCCACCGCGGCGCGCGTCGCGTGCAGTGCGTCCTCGACGCGGCCCTTCTTTTGCTTCATGTCGGCTTCCGTCGCAGCCCCGACGCGGATGATGGCCACGCCGCCCGTCAGCTTCGCCAGCCGTTCGCTGAACTTTTCCTTGTCGTATTCGCTTTCTGTTTGGTTCATCTGCGCGCGAATCTGGTCGATCCGCTGCATGATGGCCTCTTTCTTGCCCGCCCCGTTGATGATCGTGCAGCTTTCCTTCTCGACGACCACAGTTTTAGCCCGGCCCAGTTGGGTCAGCTCGATGTTCTCAAGCATGAGCCCCAGGTCTTCGCTGATGAACTGGCCGCCGGTCAGCGTCGCGATGTCGCCCAAGAGCGCCTTGCGGCGATCGCCGAAGCCCGGCGCCTTGACCGCGCACACTTGCAGGCCGCTACGGAGCCGATTGACGACCAGAGCGGCCAGCGCTTCGTTCTCGACATCATCGGCGATGATCAGGAGCGGCTTGCCGGAGTTGTAGATCTTTTCCAGAAGCGGGATCATGTCGCGTACGCTGGACAGCTTCTTCTCGAAGATGAGGATGTAGGGATCCTCCATCTCGCACTTCATCTCGGTCAAGTCGGTGATGAAGTACGGCGAGATGTAGCCCTTGTCGAACTGCATGCCTTCGACGAAATCGAGCGTGGTGTCGGAGGTCTTGCCTTCTTCGACGGTGATGACGCCGTCCTGGCCGACTTTCTCGAACGCCTGGGCCATCATCTTGCCGATAACTTCGTCGTTGTTGGCGCTGATGGAAGCGACGTTGATGAGCATCTCTTCGCCGCCCTTGTCCCAGGCGGGGATGCGCTTGGAGCTTTTCTCGAGAAAATCAACGACGGTTTCGACGGCGACATCGATGCCGCGCTTCACCGACATCGGATTGGCGCCCGCCGTGATGTTGCGAAGGCCTTCCTGGTAGATCGAGAGTGCGAGAATCGTTGCGGTGGTGGTGCCATCGCCGGCGACGTCGCTGGTTTTTTGTGCGACGGCGTTGACGAGCTTGGCGCCCATGTTCTCAAAGGGATCGGGCAGATCGATCTCTTTGGAGACGGTGACGCCGTCTTTGGTGACGGTCGGCCCGCCGAATGATTTTTCGATGATGACGTTTCGGCCGGTCGGGCCGAGGGTGCTGCCGACGGCTTTGGCGAGGGTGTCGGCGCCGGCGAGCAGTTTCTTGCGAGCATCGTCGGTATAGAGCAGTTGCTTGGCCATAATGGTTCAACTCCAGATTTCTCTTCGTTTAGCGCTCGCGTGAAAGCTCCAGACGCCTGGCGCTTCTGCACGGCCGCTAAACGGGGAATGTATTACTTGACAATCTTGGCGAGGATGTCGCTTTCGCGAAGGATCTTGACCTCTTTGTTACCGATCTTGACGTCGCTGCCGGAGTACTTCCCGTAAAGGACTTCGTCCCCTTTGGCGACGGCGAGTGCGGCGCGTTTCCCGTTGTCGAGCATTTTGCCAGGGCCGGCAGCGACGACGACGCCGCGCTGTGGTTTCTGTTTGGCCGTGTCCGGCAGCAAGATGCCGCCGGCGGTTTTTTCTTCCGCTTCGAGCGGCTCGACGACAATGCGATCATCCAGCGGACGAATCTTTTCTTTCTCTTTGCTCATGGTTTTTCGTTCCTTATTTGAAGCCCCAGGGTGAGGTATTCCGAACCCTGGGGTTCGGAGAACCTCACCCCAGGGCTTCCAAATTACTCTTGGTTACATCATGCCGCCCATGCCGCCCATACCGCCCATGCCCATGCCGCCCATGCCGCCCATGCCGCCCATTTCGCCGCCGTGATGATCGTGGTGGTCGTCCGGCTTCTCTTTGGATGGGATGTCAGCGATCAACGATTCAGTAGTGAGCAACAGGCAAGCGACCGACGCGCCGTTTTGCAAGGCGCTGCGGGTGACTTTGACTGGGTCGACGATGCCGGCCTTCCGCATGTCGCCGTACTCGCCGGTGAGAGCGTTGTATCCGTAGTTCTTTTCCTTGCTGCGGCGGATGTTGTTGACAACCACGGTCCCGTCGACTCCGGCGTTGTCGGCGATCATGCGGCACGGCATCTCAAGGACGATCGCCAAGCAGCGAACGCCAAGGGCCTCGTCGCCTTCGAGGTGAAGTTTGTCGAGCACCTTGCGCGCTTGCAACAGGGCCACGCCGCCGCCGGGGACGATGCCTTCGGCGATGGCGGCCCGGGTCGCGTGAAGGGCGTCTTCGTAGAGGGCCTTGCGTTCCTTCATCTCCGTCTCGGTTGCGGCGCCGACTTTGATTTGAGCCACGCCGCCGGCCAACTTCGCCAAGCGTTCTTGCAATTTCTCCTGATCGTACTCGCTTTCGGTTTTCTCCAGTTCTTTGCGGATCATATCGCAACGGCCGTCAATTGCCTTCTGATCGCCGGCGCCTTCGGTGACCGTGGTATTCTCGGCATCGACCTTGATCTTCTTGCAGCGGCCCAGATCGCTCAGCTTGATGTTCTCGAGCTGAATGCCGAGGTCCTTGAAGATCGCCTTGCCGCCGGTGAGCGTGGCGAGGTCTTCGAGCATCGCCTTGCGGCGATCGCCGTAGCCTGGGGCCTTGACGGCGCACACTTTCAGAATGCCCTTCAACTTGTTGACGACCAGCGTCGCCAACGCTTCGCCTTCGACGTCTTCGGCGATGATGAAGAGCGATTTGTTCTCCTTGGAGATCAGCTCCAAGAGCGGAATCAGGCTCTTTACGTTCGAGATCTTTTCCTCGTAGATGAGGATGTACGGGTTCTCGAACTCGACGAGCATTTCTTCTTGATTCGTGACAAAGTGCGGCGAGAGGTAGCCGCGATCGAACTGCATGCCCTGAACAACGACGACTTCGGTTTCCGGCGTTCGGCCTTCCTCGACCGTGATGACGCCATTGGACGCGCCGACTTTTCCCATGGCTTCGGCGAGCTTGCCGCCGATTTCTTGGTTGTTATTCGAAGCAATGGTGGCGACTTCGGTGATTTCCTTGTGATCGTCGTCGCGGACTTTTTCGGCGACCTTCTGAAGCTCTTCGACAACCTTGTCAACGGCTTTCTGGATGCCGCGGGTGAGGGCCATCGGGTCGGCGCCGGCAGCGATGCTCTTGAGGCCTTCGCGATAGATGGCTTCCGCCAAGACAGTCGCGGTGGTCGTGCCATCGCCGGCGACGTCGCTGGTCTTGGAGGCAGCTTCCTTAACCAGCTGCGCGCCCATGTTCTCGTACGGATCTTCGAGTTCGATTTCCTCGGCTACCGTGACGCCGTCCTTGGTCACGTTTGGGCTACCCCAGCCCTTGTCGATGACGGCATTTCGGCCACGCGGACCGAGCGTGCTGGACACGGCCCGGGCCAACTTGGTGACGCCGGACAACAGCTTTTGACGAGCTTCATCACTGTACGAGAGTTGTTTCGCTCCCATTCGTCGATCTCCTCAAACGTTTAGCCCCGCCTCGTAACGGCGGACGGTAATGATCGGACTCAATCGAGGGAATCTCCCCGCGAGTGTGTCCCACAAAAGCAATGGGCGTGCCAGAGATGCCGTTTCACCTAAATATATGCATATGTGTAGGTTGTGGCATCGACGCTGCTTCTGCGTCGCCGCCGCTTATGTCAAAGTGGCAGCAATCGCCGATTCACCTGACAAATTTTGTCAATCGGTTGGCGTTGCGCGGGGCTCGTCGTTATCATGGGATTGAACCAACCCCGTTCCTGCCGCAATCATGGAACGGACGTCGCTCGGTATGGGGGGATCGGAACATGCGAACACGATTCGCACTTGCGCTCGCCGTGATCGTCGTACTTTCTTGGCAGCGAGCCGACGCCGTCATCGTCGCCAAGACGCCGTTGATTGCTATCGAAGGAAGCTCGACCTACGTGCTCGTCGGCAAGGTGGACAAGTACCTGGCCGACAAGCCCGCCATGATGGTGACGATCACCGAGGCCATCAAGGGCAAGGCGCCGTTTCGCGACATGCCGATCAACCTGAAAGTGGCCGACGAAAAGACCTTCAAGAACAACAAGATCGAACCTTTGCTCAAGCGGTTCGGACCGGGTCAAGAGATAGTTTTCTTTCTCAAGCCGCAGCAAAAGGACTACGTAACTTTTGCGTTCGTGGATGGGACGTGGTTTCAACTGCTGGGAACGCAGGTCGAGAAGGATCGCGTGGTTTTCTCGTTAGTGTCTGCGGAACCTTACTTTCGCAAGACCTTCAGCGGCACGACCGAGGAAATGCGAAAGGTCCTGAAAGATTATCGTGCCAAAAAAGGGAAACTGCCGCCCCTGAATGACAAACTCGAGCCCGGCTTCGGTCCGGAGTATTCGCCGAAGAAGCAGGAGTCAGGGGGGAGAGGTCAGAAGTCAGAGGTCGGAGGTCAGAGGTCAGGACTGAGTCAACTGTACTCAGTACTCAGCACTCAGTACTCAGTACTCGGCACTCAGAATTTCGTCTTCGGCGTCATTCCGACGATGGCGGTCGGGGCGCCGCTCGCCCTTCTGGCGATGATGTTTCCGAGCATCTTCGGCGGCGTCTTCGTCCTTTTTCGCCAATGGCTCGCGTTCATCACCGTGATCAGCATCAATAGCTCGATTCTGTTGGTACACTGGCTGCTGGGCGAGTATGCGACCAGCGTGATTCGCGAGAGTTGGTGGAGCACCCCCGCAGGCCTCTGGTTTATCATGACGGTCGTGTCGATGGCCTGTGCTTTGTGGGCCTGGCGCCGCCAACTCAACGCTCTTTCGGACGGCGACAATGAAGCGCCGGCGCGAACGGAGTTGATCGTGCTGTTGTTCATGGCCGTCAGCTGTGTCGTCACCACGATCGTTCTTTGGTGCATCAGCGAGAAAATACGCTGGACCGACCCGGGCTGGACGTCGGTAGTCGTGACCACGCTGGCCGTCGGCGCCGGCACGGCATATCGAATCTGCCGGGCCGTATGGCAACCGCAGGCGTTTGCGGCGCTGCCCGTAACCACAGAGGGAATCATCATCGGCGCGATGTTGGTAGGACATGTTGCTTTCGTGCCGATCGTCTTCGGGCGACAGATCGATGTCGGCGGTACCATGACCGGTAAGCAACAAAGCGGCAACCTGACCGCAAAGGCGGAACGCGAAGAGAACGATGACCTGAAGCCGATGTTCGTCGCGCCAGAAAATATCCGCGGCATGTTCGCGTCCTCGCCGACTATCGATGGCGATGCCATTTACGCCTGCTACTCGGATGCCTTTCAAAAGGCTACCATGGTCCGCTTGGATCGTCACACCGGCGTGCAGAAATGGGCGTATGAGCGAAGCTACTTTCGGCAAATGATCTCGACGCCTTGTATCGCGGACGGCAAGCTCTATTTCGGCGAAGGCTTCCATCACGACACGAATTGCGCTGTGTTTTGTTTGGACGCCAGTGACGGAACTGAACTCTGGCGTTTCCCGACCGGCGGCCAGACGGAGTCAAGCCCGACCGTCGCCAACGGCAAACTCTACATCGGCGCTGGCAACGACGGCGTCTACTGCCTCGACGTGCAGAAGAGCCTGGCCAAGAAAGAAGGCGTCGTCGCCTGGCGCTTTCCACCAGCCGAGTATCGCGGCCGGCTCCTGCGGTTCGGCGGCGGCATGCGCGTCGTCGGCAGTCGCCTCTACTGCGGCAGCGCCGAAGATCGCGATCAAAAGGGCGACAAGGGAGAAACCGCCGTCTTTTGTTTCAATGCCAACAACGGCGACGTGATCTGGAAAACTCCGGCCCCCTATCCCGTCTGGTCGACTCCGGTCGTCAAGGACGGCCTGGTCTACGTCACCTCAGGCAATGGAGACGTCTTGGAAGACACCAAGAATCCCGAGGGACCCGGTGGCGCGCTGCAATGCCTCGATGCGGCCACCGGCAAGGAACAATGGCGCATCAAGCTTCCCAACGGCGTCATCGATTCTCCCGCCGTCGACGGCCATCGCATCTACTTCGGCTGCCGTAACGCCCATATCTATTGCGTCCGTCGAGCTGACGGCAAAGAACTCTGGAAGTACTTTCTTCATTCCCCGATCATCGGCACTCCTGTCCTCGATAGTGATCCGGTCTACGAACGATCACTCAGTGTCTTCGTGGTGACCACGAATGGCAAAGCATGCTGCATGGTTCCTCAGACCGGCGACATCGTTTGGACCTTCGACCTGACCAAACAGATGGGCGCCGTATCGACGTCGGCGCGGCTCGTCGTCACGCGCACAGCCGACGGGTATCGACGACAACTCTACTTCGGCGGCGGTGTCGGCGGCGGACTCATGAGCCCCTATGAGAATCGCCCCGTCCTCTACTGCCCCGAAGACAAGGTCCGCGTAGAATAGTGGACCGAAGCCCAGAGGTGAGGTACTCCGAACCTCTGGGATATCCCAGGGATTCGGAGTACCTCTTCCCCGGGCTTCGGCGGATCCCACCCCATGACCCATCGTTGGATCTACTTCTTCGGCAATCATCAAGCGGACGGCGGCAGCGACATCAAGCACCTCATCGGAGGCAAAGGCGCGAGCCTCGCCGACATGACGCGAGCCGGACTCAACGTCCCGCCCGGATTCACCGTCTCCGCGGAATGCTGCGACCACTTTTATCGCCACAACGAGCGCTGGCCCGATAGCTTCGAAGCCGAACTTCGCGCCAACCTGGACCGACTGGAAACGCTCGCTGGACGCAAGCTCGGCGTCGGCGCGAAGCCGCTGCTCGTCGCGGTCCGCAGTGGGGCGGCCCAGTCGATGCCGGGCATGATGGACACCGTACTCAACGTCGGGCTCAACCCAACTTGCGTCGCCGCCATGGGCGAACGCACCGGCAATACCGAAGGCGCCTGGCAAGCGTACGCCCACTTCATCGAGATGTTCGCACACACTGTCGCCGGCATCGACCGCGAGGCAATGGAAGTCACGTTGAAGCCCAGGGGTGAGCGCAGCGAACCCGTGGGATCGGACAACGGTGAGCGTTGTCAACGCCTGCTCGACATCTTCGCCCAGCGCACCGGACAGCCGTTCCCGACCGATCCCTGGGCCATGCTCGTCGCCGCCGTCAACGCCGTCTTCCGGTCGTGGAACAGCGAACGTGCCGTGACCTATCGCGCGCATCACAAGATGGACGGGCTGCTCGGCACGGCGGTCAACATTCAGATGATGTGCCCGGCCGAAGTCGCCGGGGTCATGTTCACCGCCAATCCTGTATCGCAGGCGCCGGAGATCATCATCGAGTCGGCGTTCGGCCTCGGCGAAGCGATTGTGCTCGGCAAGGTCACGCCCGACCGCTTCGTGCTCGACAAGCATCATTTGACCACGAAGGAACGCGTGATCTCGCGCAAAACTGAGCGGGTCGCCACCCTGGCCGAGGATGGCAAAGGACAGACCGGCAGCAGCGACGATCCGTCGCTTACCGACGACCAGGTCCGCGCTCTTGCTGAGCTCGGCTTGCGTGTCGAGGCTTACTTCAAAACGCCCTGCGATATCGAATGGGCCTTGTCACGCGGCGAGTACTTTCTGCTTCAATCGCGGCCCATCAAGCTGAAATCGCCCGCTGTGCCGATCGATCCGGCCGAGCGCGAGAAGGTTCGCCAGGCCGAGATCGCCGCGTGCAAGGCACTGGCCGATCCGAACGGAACCGTCTGGAGCCGATTCAATCTCTCGGAGATTCTCCCCGATCCGACTCCGATGACGTGGTCGATCGTGCGGCAATTCATGTCGGGCCGAGGCGGGTTCGGCGAGATGTATCGGGACCTCGGCTTTGATCCCGATCCGGAGTTAGATGAGGTCGGCATGTTCGACGTGGTCTGCGGCCGACCGTACTGCAACCTGAGCCGCGAGCCGCGCATGCAGTACAAGGACTTGCCGTTCGAGCACAACTTTGACTTTTTGAAGAAGCATCCGAACAAGGCGATCTATCCTTCGGCGACGTTCAATCCGCGTCGCGCCGGTTTCTGGTTCTTCGTCAAGTTGCCGTGGCTGTTTCTCAAGATGTGGTGGTCGCAGGTGGGTCAGCAGCGCCTCTTCGAGACGTTTGCTGATGATTTCACGAAGGCGATCGTGCCGGCTTTCCTGGCCGAGGTCGAAAGCGGTGAGCGAGTAGACGTGACGACGTTGAGCGCGCTAGCCGTGCTGCAAAAGCTGCGCGATTGGATGCAGCTCACACTCTTCGATTTCGCCCGGCACAGCTTGAAGCCGACGGCGATCGCGGCGTTGCTTCTGGGCGAGTTGGAACGCGGCTTCGCGGCCCGTTTGCAGCCGGAGGAAATCCATCCCACCGAGGCACTGGCGATCGGCATGGAGAAAGCCCAGGCCCATTTGCGCGAGCTCGTCATGGGGGTTCACCCCGACGAGGCGACCGACTTGCCGCAGGGCCTCCGTAGCATGCGTGAAGGGAAAATGTCGCGTGACGATTTCCTCAGGCGGTTCGGCCATCGCGGCAGCCAGGAGATGGAGTTGGCGAAGCCGCGCTGGAACGAAGATCCGTCATCGCTCGATGGCACACTCTCTCCTCTTCCCTCCGGGGGAGAGGGGTCGGGGGTGAGGGGGATCGACGTCGCTGAGGCCTGGCACGTCGCCTGGCTCAAGCTCGCTGACGAAGCACGCCTCTTGCCCCATCAGCGACCCGCCGTCGAAGCCGAATTGCGCCGTTTGCAGACTTATGTGGGCCTGCGCGAAACCGCCAAACACCACATGCTGCGCGGCTACGCCCTCATCCGGCGAGCGCTTGTTGAGCTGGCTCGCCGTTACGAACTCGGCGACGGCATCTTCTTCCTGACTCTGGATGAACTTCCCGAACTCGTAAAGTTGGCCGAAACGAAAGCGCCGCAGATGTACTTTGACATCATCGAAAATCGCCGGCGCCAACGCGAAATCGCGCTTAGCCTGCTGGTCCCGACCGTGATCTTCAGCGACGATCTCGACGCCATCGGTCGGGAGTTGGCGATCGGCGATGCGGGGATGATGCAAGGCATTCCGCTTTCGGCCGGCATCGTCGAAGCGCCGGCGTGGGTGCTGGAACACGTCGGCGGCGCCACGATGCCGCACGAGCCGTATATCCTTGTGTGCCCGTCGACCGATCCGGCCTGGGTTCCGCTCTTCGTCCGCGCACGCGGCCTGATCATGGAGACCGGCGGCATGCTTTCGCACGGGGCCATCGTCGCCCGCGAGTTCGGCCTTCCCGCCGTCGCCGGCATCCCCGACGTCCATCGCCGCATCAAGACCGGCCAACGCCTGCGCATCGACGGCGGCACCGGCAGCGTCAGCGTCGTCGGGTAATCGGCATCTCAGTTGCCGCCAAAATGGCCTATTCATTCAAAACCGCGTGCAACGAAATGCTCGTCCGTAACTCGCCGCAATATAATTGGTTACGTTGTTTCGTTGCAACATACACACATTCCATGTTCTTTACCTGGCTGAGGCGTGCCGCATAGGCCAAGGCGGCTAGAATGTCATCGCGCTCCAGATCTTCAAAATCTGCGAGGATGTCATCGATCGACATCCCGGAACGGGTGCACGACATGGTTTACAAACGGCACGGGAGGGCGAGGCTCCTGCCGAGCCGCGAGCCCGCAAATAATCTGAGTTGACATTACGATGCTGACGCTTCCGGCTCGGCAGGAGCCTCGCCCTCCCAAAAGGGGCCGCGCGGGCGCGTCGTGCACCCTCCCGGAACTGAGCAGTTCGAGGATGGTCTCGACCGGGTATCCTAACCCCCGGATCGTCGGCTTTCCGTGGCAGATCGCCGGATCTATGGTAATTCGCGTGAGTGTATTCATTCGTGGTCCTCTGCTGTGATAATACAGCGTATCGATCGGCCATGCGTACAACCTCGGCGGCTTCTGGGCGGGGTGAAAAATGCTCTTGGCCGACGAAGGTCTACCTGCCCTTATACAATGACGCCAACCCACCGGGCCCGTTGTCGGCCCTGCGTCACATTTACTTGAGAGGTGTCCCTATGCGAGTTTTCTCTTACGCCACATTCCTCGTCGGTCTGGCCCTCATCCTGCCGGCCCCGCAAAGTCGCGGCGGTGATTTCAAGCTCGAAGACGGCTTCAAGCTCATTTTCAACGGCAAGAACTTCGACGGCTGGCAGACCTCCAAGACCAAGAAGAAAGAAACGCTCGAAGGCAAGACCGAATCGCACAAGGGCCGATTCAAAATCGTCGACGGCGGCATCATCGCCTTCGACGCCGGCAACGCCTACATCGAAACCGTCGCCAGCTACGCCAAGGACGTGCACTTCAAATTCGACTTCCGACCAGGCCCCAAATGCAACAACGACATACTCTTCCGCGGCACCAAGTTCGACATCGTCCCGGGCAACAAGGAAAACAAGGACGTCAAGGAAGGCGAGTGGTACACCTTTGAACTCGTCGCCAAAGGAGACACCCTCGAACACAAGATCAATGGCAAAACTGCGCGAACATCGAAGGCCGCCGCCAAGGCCAGCGAGTTCATCCTCCGCGCTGAGATCGGCAAGATGGACGTAAAGAACATCCGTGTGAAGGAATAAACCCATCCTCGTTTAGCGCCCGCGTCGCGCCAAGCGGGCGCTAAACGAAAACGAGAAACATGCTCCCCGCAACCATCGACTCGATCGATGCCCTTGACGCACTTTTGAGCGAGCCGACGACGCACGCCATCCAGACGTTGGCCAAACTCGAAGGCGACTTGATGCTATTGGGCGTTGCCGGCAAGATGGGGCCGACGCTGGCCAACATGGCACGCATCGCCTCCGAACGCGCCGGCGTCACGCGGCGCATCATTGGCGTCGCCCGCTTTTCTGACCCAGGCGCCGAAGCCTGGCTGCAACGTCACGGCATCGATACCATCCGTTGCGATCTACTCGACGACGCTCAACTCGCCGCACTGCCCGAAGTCCCCAACGTCATCGCCATGTTCGGCATGAAGTTTGGCTCCACCGGACAAGAAGCCCGCACCTGGGCGATGAACTGCCTCGCGCCGGCCCTCGTGTGCCGCAAATTCCGGCGCTCGCGCATCGTCGCCTTCTCGACGGGGAATGTGTATGGCCTAACACCCGTCCACCAGCCCGGAGCGCAAGCGACGGGCTCATGCGAAAGCGATCCGCTCGCCCCAATCGGCGAATACGCCATGAGCTGCGTCGGCCGGGAACGCATGTATGCGTACTGCAGCGAAGCGTACGCGATTCCGACAGCGATCCTGCGTCTGAACTACGCGACGGAGATGCGCTATGGCGTGCTGGTGGACATCGCGCAGCGCGTGTGGACCAATCAGCCGGTCGATGTTTGCATGGGCTATTTGAACGCGATATGGCAAGCCGACGCGAACGCTGCAGCCCTGTCGGCCTTCGCACTCCTCGCACGGGCCCCGCTGGTGCTCAACATCGCCGGCCCCGAGATTTTGAGCGTTCGCAAGGTTGCCGAGGAGTTCGGCCGCCGCTTCGGCAAGCGCGTGCTCTTCGAGGGGACCGAGGGCCCAGATGCCCTCTTGAGCGACGCGGAGCGAAGCCATCGCCTGTTCGGCAAGCCGCGTGTCGGTGCGGAGCAGATGATCGCTTGGATCGCCCATTGGGTGCGCCGCGCGGGCCCAACGCTCGGCAAGCCCACGCACTTCGAAGTCCGCGACGGAAAGTTCTGAGCGTTGGCCAGGACAACGGCGTCGGTAAGCGAATCGAAGAAAGCAAGAACTACTGGCCTTTTGCAGGATGGCGTGAGATTTGCACGCTGAAACTCACTTTCCAGCGCGGCTCGGCGGGTCCGAACGGGGTGGACAAAGCGGACTTGAGACAAATCTCGGCAAATTGTGAGCCCAGAGCAAGCAGGATTCGTTGATGCAGGCACAATCTGCCGGGCCGGTGCAGCTCGTCCAAATGTTAACAGTGGTTCAGCTTCGTTAACAGGCAGGGTGCGTATTGTGGGGCGACAAAATCAGCTTTTCCAGCCAAGTTGGACCAAACTAAACGATCATGCAACCGTTATAGTTTGAGGAGGGCGCGTAGGCTCAGTGCGCGCAGATTGCGATTTTGACGGCTTGAGTCATCCAGGTGAGCCAGGTGCTAAGGCGAGGAGCTGATGAAAAATCAACTCGTGCCGCCCTTTCGTTGACCGGGCGAGTAAAATCAGGCCTTTATGTCGGTGGGGTTAGCGCATAAACTAACTTACTATTGATCTCTTGTTATCTCTTATCCTGTTTGGCCTTACGTCTCGAAGGGGTTCAGTTTCATGTGGTCTTTCAATCTGGTTCGCTGGCTGAGATCATCGCTGAGTGCCCGAAAAAAGACGATTGAGAAGAAGCCTCGGTTTCGCTTGTCGATCGAGGAATTGGAAAACCGGCTGGCGCCGGCGGCGTTCATCTGGACCGGCAACGGCGCCGACACCAACTGGAACACGAACGCCAACTGGCAGGGGGGCGCTGCGCCGCAACCGGCCACGCCCGCAACCGACCTGATCTTCGGCAACTCGGCATCGGCCGGTTTCACTTCGGTCAACAATATCACCGGGCTGGTTGTCAATTCCATCCAAATCTCGGGCGGCGCCAGCCCCTTTGATCTGAGCGGCAACAGCTTGACCCTCGGCGATCCTGGCACTCCTGGAAGCGGCACGATCCAGGTCGGTTCCTTCCTGACCGGCGAGAGGATCGGCATGGACATACAGCTTGCCGCCACCTCATCCAGCCAGCAGTTCTTCACGGTGGGTCAGGGCGCTGACCTGACGTTATCGGGAAAACTAACCGGCACGAGCGGCTCGCAACTCACCAAAGAAGGCGCCGGCACGCTGATCTTGACCAATGACAACAGCGGCTATGTTGGACCGTTCAACATCGACCATGACGCCGGTATCGTTCGCATCAGCCATGCGAAAGCCTTGGGCGTGTCTACCAACACCGTGACGGTGGGCAATAACTCGCAACTTCAGCTCAACAGCATCGGCGCAGCCAACCCCATCGGCAACACGCTGAAGCTCTTTGGCGCCGGTGTCAACAGTGACGGCAGCCTCGTGAATCTCGCCGGCTCGAACGTTTGGTCTGGCCCGATTCAGATAGGAAGCAACACGAGCTTCAACGAAGTCACCGGATCGACTTTGACGATCACGGGCAGCATCAGCGATCTTGGCTCACCGTTTAACGTCACGAAGAGCGGCCGAGGAGAGCTAATATTGGCCAACGCCAACAGCTATCGCGGCTCAACCACGGTGGCCGACGGAACGCTCACGCTGGCGCATCCGCAAGCGCTGGGCAGTGTTCCCGCGGCCGGGACCAGCGTCGTGCGCAATACGCTTCTGGACACGATCGGTACGCTGAAACTCCAGTTCGATTCGACGATTGCTCCCAATGGTCCGGCGAGCTCGCAATATTGGACGTTGCAAGATCCGACGCAGGCGTTTGACGCCGTCAACAATCCCTACGTGGGTTTTGTGGTAAACGACGTGCCGCTGACGCTGAACGGGGCCGGGTTCGTCGTCGCGGGCAACCCGCAAGGGGCGTTGTGGAATGCGCTGGGCAACAATACCTGGACAGGCACGGTCACACTCGGCAGCGATCCGCCGGTCGGCGCTAATGTTACGGTCAACGTCGATGCCGCCGCCAATCAGACGCGTCTGTTCTTGACCGGCGTCGTCCAGGATCCGTCGCCCGTGCCCGCGGCGGGCCCGTTCGATCTGACCAAAATCGGCAACGGCGACCTGGTACTGTCGCCGACCGCTGGAAGCGTCGGCACCGCCAACACCTATCGGGGTTTGACGACGATCTCCAACGGCACCGTCACCTTGCGCGATTCGCAAGGACTTGGGCCACAGACCAAACGGCACATCTCCAACTGGGCAACGCAATCCTACGACCTCCAGCCCATCGTCACCGTTGCAAGCGGCGCCGGTTTGAATCTCGAGTCAAACGTCGGGCACATCGATTCGGTCACGTCGACGGTCAATCGTCTTCAGGTTGCATCGCCGGTGGGGCTGAACGGGACCGGGTTCAATGGTCTTGGCGCCTTGCATTCGATCAGCGGCATCAACACCTACGTCGAGAAGTTCTTTACGGCGCCGACCGGTCTGAGCGCCAACGACCTGGTGGCGGCCGTGGGGCTGGCCCCGGGACAAACGTATTGGGTCGTGACCGCCTTGGATGGATACGGCGAGTCATTGGCATCGCCGGAAGCCACGTTCCTGGTGGTGGCGGGTCGGCAGAATGTCACTCTGTCGTGGTCGTCGGTCGCCGGCGCGACGGGATACAAACTCTACCGCAGCACGACGCAGGGGACGTATGGCGCCAACTCGCTCGTGGCGACGGTGAACGGCGTCAACAACACGAGTTTCACCGATACCGGCACGGCCCTGACTGCCGGCACGCCGCCGTCGACATTCCCGATCATCAACCTTCCCACGGACGCGGCCATCGGCGTCGATGCTGATCCCAACCAAACGGCGGACAACACGTACTTCACCAAGGATTACAGTCTGACGGTTACCGGTGGCATCGCCGGCGGCACGTCGAGTTTTCCGACGAACCGCTTGCTAACGAAGGTTCGCGCCGGCCATCTGATCCTGCCCAACGCGAACCAGCAGTTCTTCGGTAGCACGACTATCAGCGCCGGCTGGATAACCATCCAGGATCCGGCTGCACTCGGCGGGCCGAACCCCAGCGTGCAGGAAGTACAGCCGACGGTCACGGTCAACTTCGATGCCGCTCTGATGTTGCGGCCCTATGCCGATGGCACGAGCTTCACCTTCACGCACAACATGGTACTTCAGGGCATGGGCATTCACCATGCTTATTCCAAGATCGATCAGCAAGGGGCGGTTGAGAATCTCGCCGGCGTCAACACCCTGAACAGCAACATCCAACTCAAGGGGCCTGTCGGCATCGGCGTCGAAGAGGTGTTCGGGCGAAGCAACCTGGTGTCAACGGGAGAAATCTCGCAGGGCCAGGGAGCGCTGAACTTTGCGGGAGATGCCGGCGGCAACCGCAATGAGAATATCGGCCCAGGGGTCAACAACGGCGTCAACACCGGGTCCACCAGTGGTCGGCTTGTTCTCAATGCCTTCGTACACACGCAACCCGACGATATTCGTGTGTACATGGGGAACTGGAAGCTTGATCCGGCAAATGCTCGACTGATCTACGATGCAAGCAACGATTTCGTAAGCGTTCGGCCGACTCCTGTCAACCGAGGTGGCGCCAGTATCACCATTGATTACACGGCCACAACCGCAACCATAGATGTCGTCCACGTTAACGACCCCGGCATTCCTCCCTTTGGGGCCGGAGCCGGTCCCGGCCAAAACTGGTTGTATGCCGGCCTTGGCCCTCAGGCGATTAGCTTTGCGCCGGTATCCGGCTTGTATGCGACCTGGATAACCATCGTCGTCAATCCGGGTGGAAACTCCAGCAGCCAAACACAGTGGAGGTACACCGCTCAGATCACCCCCGCCGGCAACTTCGGCGGTATGATCAAGCTTGGCTCTCAGCGACTCGAATTGGAAGGGCCCGGCGTGTATATGGGCGGTGTCGAGATTCGCAACGGTGTGGTTCGCGTTGAAAACAACACAGGTCTGGGCGCGCGGGGCAATGCCGGGACGATCGTCCAGCCGGGAACCGCGCTCGAACTCGCCAACCCGACACCTGACAGCAACGGCGGCCAATCGATCGGCGCCGCCATCTGGGACACGCCTTTGTCTCTGAACGGCACGGGCAACAGCATATTCGGCGATTCGGCCCTCACCGTGCTCGGCAAAGATAATCTCTGGCATGGCCCGATCACGCTGAACTCATCGATTGCTCTGTCGTTCAAGGGAACGTTAGCCAACCAGGCGATCAACACTTTGACTTCGTCCGCCGGCGGCGTTACCGTCGTCACCAGCACCCCGGGCGGCGGCGGCGTTAACGCCGTCCAGACTCTTACTTTCGCCGGCGTTGCCTCTGGCTCGACGTTTACGTTGACCTATGACGACGGCGTCGGCGCTCCCGTGACCACCGGCAGCATCACGTACAGCACGAACCCCAGCACGCTCATTACGAACATCATCAATCGCCTCAATCCGGTGCTCGGAGCCAACAACTTCGGCATCGCGCTCGTCAGTCCGACCATCAACATCAATCCGAACTCGCGCTTGCTCGTCACCGGCGCCATCACCGACCCGACGAACCCGACAACCGCCGGAACCGATCTCATCATGGACGGCGGCGGCTCGCTTTTCCTCTCCGGCACCAACACGTACCGCGGCACCACGCTCGTGAACCAGGGCACGCTGACCATTCAGAACGGGGCCGCGCTGGGCGGCCCGGGGATCGCGGGGCAACAGCAAATCGCCCTGGTCGGCGCCGTCGCAGGTTCGACACAATTCCGGCTTTCGTACGCCGGCGGAACGCAGACCAGCGCCATCACCTACACGGGCACTCCGGCCGACGCCGCAACGATTCAGACGCGTCTAAGCGACGCCGGCATACTCCCCGCGGGGGGAACCGCCACCGTGGTCGCCCTGAACCCCGGCAATTTCCTGGTCACCTTCGGTGGCACGCTGGCCGGCACCACCACGCTGCTCGCTGTGCAGATCACCAGCGGCCTGGGAAGCGCCGGCGTCAGTTCCGAAGGCGGCACCTACATCGCCGACAAAGCGCAGCTCCAGCTCCAAGGCGGCATCACCGTGAGCGGCGAACCGCTGCTCATCCAGGGCGCCGGCAACAACGTCGCGTCGGCCATCCAGACCTTCACCATCGGCAGCACCGCGGTCATCCCCACCGGCGCCTTTTCGCTCGACTTCAACGGCTCCGACACCGGGCCGCTGCCTTACAACATCACCGCCGGTCAATTGCAGGCCGCCCTGCAAAATCTGTCCTCGGTCAAGAACGTTGCGGGCCAAGTCGTTGTCAATATCGACACGATCTATGCCGGCACAAACGAAGAGCAGCGTGTCCTGTTCACCGGCTTCAACGTCGGCGACACATATCAACTCTACTTCGATCCCGCCAGTGGAGCGCAACAGCTCGGCTACAACCTGACGGCGCCGATCACCTACACCGGCAATGCCTTCACGGAGAAGAATAACATCGTCGCCGCACTCGGAAACCTCCAGGTGCTCACCAATATCGGCGGCACGATCAGCGGAATCGCGGCGGCGGGCGTCTCCGGCGGCGTCGAATTCGCCGACTTCGTCTTCACCGGCGCCCTGGCCGATCAGGACGTCGGATCCGCACAAGTATTCGCCCTGACCGGCGCCGGCACGCCGACGGTCAGCGAGTTCGTCAAAGGCGCGACGGGCTATCGCACTTTCAGCGTCGGCTTCCAGGGGAGCTTCGATGGACAGGCGCAGCCCACCATGACGGCCGGCGCCAGCGGCGTCAGCGGCAGCACGACCATGACCGCGCCGGTCACGACCCTGGTCGGCGGGTCCGCCAACGCCACACCGACACAGTGGTTCGCCCAGGGCCCGGCGCCCATCGCCAACGCTGTCGTCAATGGCGGCGCGCAACCGACCGGCAATCAGCTAACGACCGGCCGCGTCACCGGCGTCGATGTGCAACAAGGATTCGCGGGCGACATCTACATCGCCACGGCCGACGGCGGGTTCTGGCGCACCGTCGATGGCGGCACGCACTGGACCCCGGTGTTCGACAACATCAATGGCTCGGTCATTTTCGGCGGCGCCGTCACCATCGCTCAAACCGCAAACTCGACGGTCTACTTCGGCACCGGCGAAGGGAACAACTCGGCCGACTCGTACTACGGCTCCGGCGTCTACTCCGCCAGCACACGTGCCGACCTTGCCACCACCATCACGACGAAGCTGGTCAATCCAGACGGATCCAACCCGCTCGCCGGCAAGGCGATCAACAAGATCGTCGTCAATCCGAACAATCCGCTGATGATCTGGGTGGCCGTCAGCGATCGCGCGACCAATGGCTCGACAGGCAACGCCGGCATCTGGCGCTACAACGGCACGAATTGGCTCAACATGACGCCTCCGGGCGCGCCGACGACGAACTACTCCTACTCCGACGTGGCCATCGAGAACAACGGCGCCACGCTTCGGCTCTATGCGGCGCTCGGTAACCCAACCGCGCCCAACAGCAACGACGTCCGCGTCACCAACAATCCGGACGTTCCCGGACCCACGTGGAATGCCGGCGGCGTCTTTTCGGCGGCGGTCGGCGGCACCACGGGCACGATCAAGCTCGCGACCGTGGCCGGAGGGGTGTTCGGCACCGCGTATGCGGCAGTGTCCAATCCCGCCGGCAACTCAATGGACGTTTTCAGGACGACCAACGGCGGCACTTCCTGGGCGAAGACCGGCGCCAATCCGGCGAACTATCTGGCCGGCCAGGGCAACTACGCCATCTCGATCGTCGCTCGGCGCGTCGGCGGCAACGATCTTGTCTTTGTCGCCGGTCATGACGCCGGCGCCGGCACGAACTTTGTCATTCGCTCTGCCAATGGCGGCGGCGCCTGGGCGGATCGCTCCAAGGACGCCAATAACGTCGGTCCGCACACCGATGTCCATGCCCTTGCTCTGACCATCGATCCGCTCACCAACACTCCGGTGCTCGTCGCCGGCACCGACGGCGGCGTTTGGCGCTTCGACGACGCGGCCAGCACCTGGGCCAATCTCAACGGCAACCTTAACATCACGAACCTTAACAGCGTCGCCTCGCAGCCGGGCAACTCCGGCATCCTCCTGGCCGGCACACAAGCGAACGGCACGGCACGCTACGACGGCACGTCCGCCTGGTCGCAGGTCGATCCGGGCGTGTCCAGCGCCACGCTGGTTCGCTATTCCGCAAGCGATCCGAACATCGCGTATTCCCTTTTCGGCGGGATCTTCCGTCGCAGCACGACGGGCGGCAGCGCCTGGATCGCCGGCGCCGCCCAATCGGATTTCGCCATCGACCTGGTGAATTCGAATCGCGTGCTCTTGGGCAGCGCCGGCGCCTCGGTGGGCGAGTCGATGAACGCCGGCGCGTCGAGCATCCTGCTCAACTCGCCGGCCAACGGTCAAGTGGCGGCTGCAACCTACCAGGGGCCGTTCCTTGCCGATTCGTTCTTCCCGAGCGTCGGCGACGTCGGCGCCAATACCTATGTTCCGGACACCATTTACGTCGCCAATACCAATAACATCTTCCTGACCAAAAATCATGGCGTCACGTGGACCTTCCGAACTGGCGGCATCACGGGGGCGACCAACGCCACGCCCATCGTCATTACCAGCAACAACCACGGGTTGCAAACGGGCCAGCGCGTTATTATCACCGGCGTCGCAGTCAACACGAACGCCAATGGCTTGTTCACGATAAACGTCGTCGACGCGAATCGCTTTGAATTAGTCGGCTCAGCGGGTAATGGCGTCGGCGTTGGCGGAACGTGGACGTTGGCCGACCGCGCTCCGCCGCTGCAGCCAGGCACCACGATTCAAGACCTGATCGTCGACCCGTCCAACAGCAACGTTCTGTACGTGGTCGCGGCCGGGCGCGTGACCGCGGCAGGCACGGGACGCGTCTTCAAGTCGAGTGATTCGGGCCGAACCTGGACCGACATCAGCTCCGGATTGCCGTTGTCCGCGCACACAGGATTGGTGCTGCCTGTTTGGACGGTCGTGCACGACTATCGCACGAACGACCTGTACGCCGGCACGGACGAAGGCGTTTGGAAGCTCACGGGGGGTTCGGGCAATTGGCAGCGCTTCGGCGCCGGTTTGCCCGTCGTGCAGGTGAAGGATCTCGATCTCAATCCATCGATGAACGTGCTGACCGCCGCCACCTATGGACGCGGCGCCTGGCAGTTCACTCTGGACGACAACACGCTCCCCAATGCGCCGACGTATCCGGGCGCGCTGCGCTCCGTGGCCGGCAAGAACACCTGGAACGGCCCCATCGTGTTGGCCGGGCCGACGACCATCAGCGCCAACGGGTCGCAAGCTTTGCAGAATGGCCTGTCCGCGGCCTCGCTCAATGTGTTCGGAATTATCAGTGATCTGACGACGACGAACGCCAATACGCTCACCAAGATCGGCGGCGGCGATGTCATCCTGTCCGGACCCAACACCTACGCCGGCGTCACCGATATCCAGCAAGGCAATCTCGTCGTCCGCGATCCCAGCGCCCTGGGCGGCGCCGCGATCGCCGGCGTTCAAGCGATCTCCGTCCAGGCAACCGCTGCTCCGACACTCGTGACGTCCGCGCTGTCGGCTTCGGCCGGCACGCTCAGCGCCGGCACAACGTACTATTACGTCGTAACCGCGGTGGGACCGTACGGCGAGTCGATTGCCAGCAGCCAAACGTCCTTTACCACAAGCGCCCCCAGCCAGGCCATCGATCTTTCCTGGCACGTCGTCGATGGCGCGACCGGCTACTATGTCTACCGCTCGACCACTTCCGGGTCGTTTGGCGAAAGGCTCGCGCCGATCACGTCCGGCACAACGACATCGTTCACCGACACCGGCACGGCCGGCACCAGCAACAGCCCGCCGGTACTCCAGTTCACGATCAGCATACGCAACGGCGGCAACACGTACACGACCGGGCCCATCACCTACACTGGCGTGCCGGCCAGCGACGCCGCCGCCATCGTCGGCGTCCTGACGCCTGGGTTCTTCAACACGGCTGGTTTTAGCGGGGGCACGGCAGCCGTCGTGTCGCTTAACGCAGGAATGTTCCGTGTCACCTTCGGCGGCACGCTGGCCAACCAACCGACACCCGTGTTGATCCCGGCCGTCACCAGTCCGGCGGGCTCATTCACCTCCGTGTCGGTCACGCCCGGCGGCGGCACGATCGTGGAGCCGAACGCGGCGCTCGTATTGGAGTCGAGTCTCTATCTCGAACCGGTCACCGTCAACGCCCACGGCATCCCGCTTACCTACAGCGGCCACAACACCGGCGCTCTGCGAAGCTCGTCCAACGTCAACACCTATACCGGCACGCTGACGCTCAATACGAACAGCACCATCGGCGTCGATTCGGGCAGCTCGTTGACTCTCGCCAACGCAGCCCCGATCGTCATCACCAGCGCCAATCATGGCCTGGCGACGGGGCAGACGATCGCCATCAGCAACGTGCAAGGCAACACTGCCGCCAACGGCAGTTGGACTGTCACCGTCATCGACGTCAGCCGCTTCTCCTTGAATGGCTCCCTGGGCAACGGCAACTATTCGTCGGGTGGAACGTGGACCGCCACCAGCACCGGCGCCGTCACCGCGGCCAGCAATGCGGCGCCGATCGTCGTCACCAGCAACGGGCATGGCCTTGTCAACGGACAAAAAGTCAGCATCACGGGTGTCCTGGGCAACACGGCGGCCAATAACACCGTCGGCAATCCCACCTGGACCGTCGCCGGCGCAAGCGCCAATACCTTCCAACTCGTCGGATCGACCGGCAACGGCGCCTACACCAGCGGCGGGACATGGACCCTCGTCGCCAGCGGCGCCATCACCGCCGCCACCAACGCCGTCAGCATCACCGACAACGGCGTCGGCTTCAGCCTCGACAAGGAAAGCACCGGCACGCTCGTCCTGGCGAGTGCCGGCTCATACGGAACCAACACGACCGCCGGCACGATGGTCAATCAAGGCGTTCTCAACGTGCAGAACTCCAACGCGCTCGGTGTCGCCGGCAGCACCACGACCGTCCGCGACGGCGCGCAACTTCAATTGCAGAGTGCCGCCAATGCGCCGATCAACGTTGCGACCGAGAACCTGGTGCTCTCCGGCAGCGGCATCACCGGGACCGGCGCCATGCGCAACGTCGTCGGCAACAACTCGTGGGGCAGCCCGACGACCACGGTCACGTTGACCTCCGTTCCCGGCTTTTCGCCGACGACCAGGCCGGCCGGCACCGTGGCGTTCAGCGTCGCGAACCTGGGCGACACGCTGACGATCGGCAGTCCGGTCGTCGAGCCGGCAGCGCTGTCGGCGACCCCGACTTCCGGTCCATTGTCGATGGGGCTCGTCAAGCTGGGCCCAGGCCGACTGACGCTGACGCAGAGCGATAGTTACAGCGGCACCACGTACGTCAACGCGGGCATTCTCAGCGTGCAAAACGCCGGCGCGCTCGGGGCTAACGACGGCGACGACGTGCAACGCATCACCGTCTTCAGCACGTTGCCGACCGATCAGTTCACGCTGACCTTTAATGGCCAAACGACGGGCCTCCTGACCTATGGCGTTCCCCCGTTCGGCGGCGCCACGCCGACGGCGAGCGTGCAGAACGCGCTCAATGCCCTGTCGAGCATCAACGGTGGCGGCGGCTCAGTTTCCGTTACGCAGTCGAACATCTCGTTCACCACGCCGACGGGCGTCACGACGGGAATCGTCTACACCGTAACCTTTGGTGGGCCGCTCGCCAAGAAGGCACAGCCGCTGATCAGCGCCACGCCGGCGGGCGGCACGAGCATCGCGGTGAGTCGCGTCGCCGACGGCGGCGTCGGAACGCGCGTCAGCACCGGGGCGTCGCTCGAACTCGACGGCGACCCGCTGCACAACAACTCCAGCATCAGCCTGCCCGCCACGCAGCGGCTTTGGCTCAACGGCGCCGGCAGCGCCGCACTTTATGGCATCACGGCCGCCAGCCAAGTCGTCGGCGGGACTACGGTCACCGCGACGGTCGTGAGCACGGCGGGCCTGTTCACTGGAGAAACAGTCACCATCGCCGGCTTCACGCCGAGCGGGTACAACGGCACGTTCACGATCACCGTCGTTGATGCCACGCGCTTCCGTTATGAAGCGCCCGCCGGCCTCGCGGCCGTCACGGTGCTCGGTTCGGCCACGGCCAGCCCAGGCGCGTTGCGCAACGTCAGCGGCAATAACACCTGGACCGGGCCCGTGTTCTTGCAAACGAGCAGCAGCATCGGCGCCGATCCGACGACGCGCTTCAGCGTGACCGGGACCATCCAGGATCCCCCTACCAGCGTTGCCAATCCGATCCCCAGTCCGGCGCCGGCCGCCGATCTTACCAAGGTCGGAACCGGTACGCTCGTATTTCCCAATGCCAACACGTATGCCGGCAACACGCTTGTTAACTCCGGCGTGCTCAACATCCAGCACAACACCGCTCTGGGCGGTACGACCTCGGCCATTCAGACGATTAACGTCCTCGGCACCAGCGGACAGTATCACCTGACCTACAACGGAGTAAATACCATCGACCTGTCGATCGGCGCCAGCGCCGCCCAGGTCAAGGCGGCACTCGACACGGCGATTCAAACCGCCACCGGAAACGCGGCTAACAACGTGACGGTCACGCAGAACGGCAATGTCTACACCGTCTACTTCAACGGCGGCGCTCTGGCCATGACCGCTCAACCGATGCTGACCGCGACGCTCGGGGCGGGCGTCACCGTCGTCGACATCACCGCGGTCCAACTCGGCGCCGAAAGCTCGACAGTGGTCGCCACCGGCGCGACGTTGCAGATGGAAGGCGGCATCACCGAATCGTCGGGCAAGAGCATCATCCTCAACGGTCCGGGCTTTGGCGGCGCGGGCGCCCTTGATAGCGTCGCAGGCAATAACACCGCCAGCACCTTGCCTCTGCTCCTGGGCAGCACCTCGGCCATCGGCGCTGATGGATCATCGCGCTTGACCATCGATCAACTCATTACCGACCAGTTCCAAACGCAGTCGATTCAGTTCAGCACCTTGTTCCCAAGCAACGGCGCTTACACCCTGAGCTTTGACGGCGCAACCACGCCGACGCTCAATTTCAATTCGGGCAGTACAACGGCGGCGCGGACTGCCAATGCCAAGGCGATCGAGGATGCGCTGAACGCGCTGCCCACCATCGCTCTGCGCGGCGGCGTGGTGTCCGTTGCGGTTCCGTCCTCAGGAAGGACCTACGTCGCGACATTTGGCGGTCGCATGATCGGAACCAATTGGCCAACCATCATCCGCACGTCGAGCAGCACGATCACGATTACGCGCACGATGAACGCGGGCAACTTCGGAGTCAACAAGGTCGGACTGTCCACCGTGCAATACGCCGGCGCCACGGCCAACTCCTACAGCGGACTCACCGATGTCCACTCGGGCGTGCTCGAACTTGCCAAGACCGGCGGGGCGCTTGCCCTCACCAACAACCTGCAGATCGGCGACACGACTCCGGTTTCGCAGGTGCAGGCGCTCGATCTCTCCGGTTTGGCCTATGGCGACGTTTTCACGCTCAGCTACAACAGCAGTCCCGCGTCGGCGCCGCTGACGTACTACACCAATCCGGCCTATGAAGCGGCGCAAATCCAGGCGGCGCTCAATGCCTTGCCAACCATCGGCGGATTGGCGACGCCCGGCTCCGTCACCGTCGTGCCCAACGGCGCGAACAAGTTCTTGATCACCTTCGGCGGAAGCCTGGCTGGCGTCCGCGCTTTCACGCCAGTGCAGGCGGTCAAGGGCGCCACGACGATTGACGCGACGCTGCAGACCGCCGGCGCCGTGCCCGTGCTCGATTTCGCTCAGGTGTTGTACCTGGGCAACAATCAGATCGCCACGAGCTCGGATGTTCTCATCAACAACGACGGCCTGTGGAACTTGGGCGGGTTCGCCCAAACCTTGTCGCCGACCGGCTCGCTCACCATGATCGGCGGCGACGTGCAACTGCCGACCACCAGCAACCTGACAATCGGCTCGGGCGCCGGCGCTGCCACGTTGACGGCGACGTCGGACACCGTTCGCTCGTCGCGCATTCAGGGCGCCGGGCGCGTCACGCTCGGCGGCACAGCGGCGAATTTCTTCGACATCGGCGACGGTCCCCAGGACAGCGACTTAATCTTCAGCGCCGGTCTGCAAGACAGCGGACAGGGCTTCAACAAGATCAACACCGGCCGCCTCGAAGTCAACGCCCTGGAAGGTGCGACGCTTACCGGTCGAACTCGAATCGACGCCGGCGATGTGCAAGTCGACGGCATTGGCTCGACGCAGATAATCACACTGACGAACGCGGTCGCCAACACCACGACCTTGGCGGTGACGCTCAATGGCGTCTCATCGCCTTCGTTCACTTACACTGGCGTGGCGGCTACCGATGGTCCGGCGCTGAAAGCCGCCATCGTTGCGCTCGGCGTACCGTCGGCCAATGTCACCGTGACGCCCGACGTGACGGACACGATCTTCAC
>Ga0194132_10002329_pt1 | contig 35989 bp, 34 predicted proteins | sample TA2KigOf80mmetaG_FD_148612 | JGI IMG/M metagenome (GOLD analysis project Ga0194132, IMG submission 148612) | Freshwater microbial communities from Lake Tanganyika, Tanzania - TA2015054 Kigoma Offshore 80m | ecosystem: Environmental > Aquatic > Freshwater > Lake | place: Tanzania: Lake... | reverse complement strand
CTACGGGCTGAGTGCGTGGGGCGCATGGCGGTGTGCGGACTGCCCGCGCCGCCAGGCCAGTCAGGTACGAACACGCCCCCAGCAGCGATTTCCGCGGCCGGGGGCGTATGCGATCGGACGACGGCTAGGAAGCCGTGCTAGACACCCTTGAATACCGGGTCGCGGCGCTCCATCAGGGCGCTGCGTGCCTCCTTGGCGTCCTCGGACGAGTTGAGGATGTATGCGGCGTTCGAGGTGAGCACCGCGGTGGTCTCGAGGTTGCTGTCGAGCGCGTGCCGCATGTTGCGCTTGTTGATCCACTGGGTGATCGGCGGGCTCTTGAGCATCTGGGCGCAGAGCGCGCGGACCTCATCCTCGAGGGTCTCGGAGGGGACGAGCTTGTTGAGGATACCCCACTGGTAGGCCCGCTCGGCGTCGAGGAAGCCGGTGAAGGCGAACTCGAGCGCGCGGCCGATGCCGGCCATCTTCGGCAGCCAGTAGGTGCCGCCGTTCTCGATGATCTGTCCCACCTGCTGGTAGGTGATGAACCGGGTGTTCTCGCAGCCGTAGCGGATGTCGCAGGCGAGGGCCATGTCCATGCCGAAGCCGGCGGCGACGCCGTTCATCATGGCGATCGTCGGCTTGCGGACGTAGTTGATGTCCTTGATCAGCTTCGTGATGCCGTAGAGGAAGCCCTGCCGGGTGTCGTCCGGGCCGTCCTGCGGGCCGTTGCCGAGGAAGTTGTCGCCGCGCTCCAGGCCGGGCGCGCCCTTCACGTCGACGCCGGCGCAGAAGCCGCGGCCGACGCCCGTGAGGACGATGAAGCGGATCTTCGGGTCGTCGTCGCCGGCGCGCATGTACTCACCGACCTTGGCGAGCGTTCCACGACGCTCGGAAGCACCGATGCAGGCATTGAGCTTCTCCGGGTTGTTGAACTTGATCCACAGGATCCCGGTTTCGTACTCGGGTTCGTACAGGAGATAGGGGACGGTTTCCAGTTGCTGCATCATGTTCCTCATCGCGACCGTCTGACGAGACTGGTCGCCTTGCATCTTACCTCGTTGGAGGTCCGATGAGACTACAGGTGTGATGTGTGAAGCGGCGCAAACATAGTCAGCGCCTCGGAATACTGTCAAGGAAAGACGTGCTTCACCCGGCCATCCATGGTATCGGATGACATTTCAGTGGCGACCGCCCCGCTCGGTCCCGCGCCGCCCCAGCGCAGGCACTGGCGGGCGGCTGATCGAGCGGTGGCTGGTGTGCTACGTCGCGGCGCGCACGCCCAGCATGACGCCACCCAGGGGCTTCGGGTGCAGGAAGATCGAACCCTTCTTGAGGGGCCCTTCGCGCGGGCCGGTCCAGTCGTCCGGCGCGTGTTCCATCGCGAGCGCGCGCACACGCTCCAGGTCGTCTGACTCGCCGAAGCACATGTAGAGCGAGGAACCTCGTCGCGCGAAGAAGCGGCCCATTGCCTTGCCCGGATCCGTCGGTTTCACGGTCTCGATGTCATCACGATGGGCGGTGGTGAGGTTCACATGGATGCCGGCGAACCCGAAGACCTCTGACTCCGCCGTACCGAAATTCTCCTTCGACAGCTGGAATGTCTCGACCAGAGACGCGGCGGACTGCTGGGGGTCCGGCGTGAGGAACGTCACCTCATGTAGGCGGGTCATGACGCCCGCCCGCGGGCCGTCGTTTTGGGCGCTCACCACCGCGCGGAAGCCGCCACCGGAGACTGCCGAGTTCGGGATGAACAGCTGCCCGCCTTCTTCCGCGAGCGCCACCCCTCGCGAGCGGAGATGCGCCCCGGTCGCAGCGAAGTCGTCCGACGCGAAGCCTGCCGCGAAGAGGCCGCCGCGGCCACTCTCCTGCATGAAGTCGGCGACGATGCCCGCGCCATCAGGCTGGAGGAACTCGACCTCAGCCATCCCGATCCGGATCACGGTGCGGGTCGCGCCTAGGACGCCAACGCGGTCGTCGCGGAGGTGAGCCGCGCCCAGCAGGGCGTACCACTGCCGGGCGACCGCCGCTCGGTCCGGTGTGACGATCTGGACACGGTCGATGTGGGTCAACATCCGGAATCCTCCAGTGACTGGTTGGTACGAGGAGCGGAAGGGATATCACTATATTTATAGGCCTGTCGATCAAGGGACCAACTGCCCTGTCGGGGGCGGAAATGGGGCTAGACAGGGGGGCTAGACTTCACAACGTCAGTGATATGCCATTGATCGAATGGGGTGAGCCGTGGACTTCAAACCTACCTATACGCCGGAGCAGGAGGCCTTCCGCAAGGAAGTACGTTCCTGGCTGGAAGCTCACGTTCCGAATGTCGAAGGTGACCGCGACTCGGACGAGAACTACGCCAAGTACCGCCAGTTAGGCCGCGACCTGGGAGCCCGAGGCTGGCTCCGTCCGACGGTCTCGAAGGATTATGGTGGAGGGGGCCTGAACTTCGAGCAGTCCGTCATCCTCTACGAGGAGATGGACCAGTACGGACTGGGCCTTCCCCCGTACTACGACAGCGGCGGGTGGCTCGGCGGCGCGAGCATCCTCGTCTGGGGTACCGAAGAGCAGAAGCAGCGCTTCCTGCCCCCGATCTTCAAGGGTGAAGTGGTGACGTGGCAGTTGCTGACGGCCCCGGAGGCGGGCTCCGACCTCGCGGGCACGAAGACGGACGCGATCCGCGACGGTGACGACTACGTCATCAACGGGACGAAGATCTACGTGGGCGGCTCGCACAAGCCGGACATGCTGTGGACGTTCACGCGCACGGATCCGACCGGCCCCCGGCACAAGAACACGTCCTGGTTCATGATCCCGACGGACACCCCCGGTGTCACGATCGTGCCGATGGACTTGCTTGGCGACGGCGGCGAAGGCATCGGCGCGTCGGTGAAGAACACGGTGTACTTCGAGGACGCGCGCGTCTCGGCGAAGAACCTGGTCGGCGGCGTGAACAACGGCTGGCAGGTGGCGACGACGCACCTGGAGCTGGAGCACGGCGGCGGCGGCTCGATCGGCCGGAACAAGTGGTTCGAGCGTGCGGTGCAGTGGTCGAAGACCGAAAAGCGGAACGGCCGTCCGTTGATCGAAGACGCGGAGGCGCGTGACCGCTTGGCGGACATCTTCGTGCTGACAGAGGTATCGCGCCTCTTCGGTCTGCGGAACTACTGGATGAACCGGACGCACCAGAAGATGTCGTACGAGGGCTCGCAGTCCTCGTACTACCGGAAGTTGACCGGTCTGGACATCACGACCAACCTGCAGGAGCTCTTCGGCCCCGCGTCGCTGATCAACGGCGGCGGGTTCGACTTCTCCGAAGGGACGCTGGACGCCTACCACCGGAGCGCGATCACAGCGTTGCACCCGGGTGGCACGGCGGACGTGCAGAAGGTGCTGATGGCGCGCCGAATGGGTCTGGGCCGCGACGAGGCCGAGGCCGCCGGCAAGACTGTCGAGTAGTAATCCGATCCGCTCGGCGTCCGTCGCGCCGAAGTGCGCGGCGGGCGTGTGCGGCCAACATAGTTGTGCGGCCAACATAGTACGGGGGACTTGGTATGGACCTTTCGTTGAGCGAGACGCAGCTCATGCTGCGGAAAACGGTCGAGGACTTCATCGCGCGGGACGCGAACCGCGACAAGTTGATCGAGCTGCAGCAGACGCCGCGTGGATACTCTGACGAGATCTGGCGCGCGGCCTCCGAGCTCGGCTGGGTCGGGATGATGATCCCGGAGCAGTACGGTGGTGGCGGCAGCGACTTCTCGACCACGGCTGTTGTGTACGAGGCACTGGGCAAGGGCCCCGTCCCGGGCCCGATGTTCTCGTCCGGCATCCTCGCCGGCCAGGTCATCTTGCAGGCCGGTAGCGAGGAGCAGAAGAAGCAGTTCCTGCCGTCCATCGCGTCGGGCGACATCGTAGCGACGCTGGCGATGACGGAGCCGGACTACCAGTGGGGCCCGGCGGGCGTCCGCCTGCGTCCGACCGAGTCGGGCGACCAGTACGTGCTGAATGGCACGAAGCTCTTCGTCTATGATGGGCATGTGGCCGACTGGCTGATCGTGGCCATCCGCACCGGCGATGGCGCGGACGACATCAGCCTGCTGATGGTCGACACGAAGGCCGCGGGGGTCTCGGCACGGAAGCTCGACGGGTTCACCACCTCGGAGAGCGAGATCACCTTCAGTAACGTGAAGGTGCCGAAGGCGAACCTGCTTGGCAAGGTGAACGGCGTCAAGGCGGCCCTGGACCGCGCGCTGCTCTACGCCACGCCGATCCTCTGCGCCTACAAAGTCGGCGGCGGGCAGGGCGTGTTCGAGATGGCGGTCCAGTACAGCCGCGACCGCGTGCAGTTCGGCCGTCCGATTGGCCGGTTCCAGTTCGTCCAGAACCACATCGTCCAGCTGGTGAACCACCTGGACGCGGCGCGCTGGACGCTGAACGAGGCGCTGTGGAAGCTGGACACGGGCCAGGACGCCCGCGTCGGCGTCCACCTCGCCAAGACCCTGGCCAGCGAGGGCTACCGCAAGGCGTGCGACTACTCGCACGAGGTGCACGCCGGTACCGGCATCATGCGGAGCTACGGCCTGACGCTCTACACGCGTCAGTCTCGCTCGCTCTACGCGGCGCTGGGCGACCCGCGCTACCACCGGAAGCAGATCGCGAACCTGATCGAGACGATCGAATAGATTCAGTCGGGGTCACTGAGCGATTCCCACGCGACACGCCCCCCAGACGGGGGGCGTGTCCGCGGGAAGCCGGGCAGGAGGCAGGATGTCAGACGGACCGCTTCGAGGGATCCGGGTACTTGAGTTCTCGGTGATCGTGGCTGCACCGTTCTGTGGATGCATCCTGTCCGATCTCGGCGCTGATGTGGTCAAAGTCGAGGCGCTGGGCGGCGACCCTCACCGCAACATGGGCGCCATCATCCCCGGACTGGGTAAGCGCTTCCAGTCGCTGAACCGCGGCAAGCGGTCGCTCGCGGTGGACCTCTCCACTCCGGAGGGGCGCGACGTGATCTACCGGATCATCCCGGATTTTGATGTGGTCACGGTCAACTACCGCATTGGGGTGCCAGAGCGGCTCGGGATCGATTACGAGTCCCTGCGGAAGCGCAACCCGAAGCTCATCTACTGCCAGATCTCCGGGTTCGGCTCGGGAGGCCCGCTGAAGAACCGTGCGGGCACGGACATCGTCGGGGTGGCCTACTCGGGCCTGATGGTGGGCGAGGCGAAGGTGGATGCCAACGGCCTGCCGCTGGGGATCACCAGCAGTTCCGTCGCCGACTACTGCGCCGGGTTCTCCGCGGCGGCCGCGATCAACGCGGCGCTGGTGAACCGAGAGCGGACGGGCGTCGGTCAGAAGATCGAGACGTCGTTGTTGCGCGCCGCGCTGGCGATCCAGGACACCGCGGTCATGCGTGAGCCGGTCAGCGACGCGGCTTCGCGTGACCCGATGGTGGAAGGGATCCGCCGGCTGCGCGCCAACCGCGCGCCGTACACCGACATCATCGAAGCACGGTCTCGGGGACGCGGGCAGCGTGCTGCGCTCAAGGGTTACTACGGCGGCTACCAGACCGGGGACGGTCAGTTCATCGTGCTGGGCGCGTTGACGCCGGCCACCCGAAACGCCGCGCGTCGCGTCATGGGCATTACGGACGACCAGAGCGACTCGCCTGACTTCGATGCGATGGACCCGCAGAACATCGCCGCCGGCGAGGCGCGCTGGGAACGTATCCGGCAGTTGATGTTGACGCGCCCGCTGGACGAGTGGGTCCAGGACTTCGAGGCGGCTGGTGTCCCCTGTTCCCCGGTCAATGTCCCGGAGGAGATGTCCGAGGACCCGCAGGTTGTCGCGCTGGGCATGATGACGGAGCTCATTCACCCGTTGACGGGCCCCCAGCGCGTGGTCGGTCCGGTCGCGGTCATGTCGGAAACACCGGTCCAGATCCAGGGGCCGGCGCCGGTTGTCGGTGGCGACACCGTGGCCGTGCTTCGCGAGCATGGATTGAACGATCAGGAGATTGATGCGCTGGTCGCACAGAAGGTGGTCGGCGTCTCCAACAGCTAGAGACGTCCACGTTGAGTGCGGCCGGCGTGTGATGACGTGTGATGAAAGGCAGGGGTTCTATGTTCCAGGGTGTCGACCATGTCGTGATCGCGGTCAGCGACCTCGAAGCGGGGATCAAGCAGTACGAGGCCATCCTTGGCGTGCCGGTCTCCCGGCGGGGTCAGGCGACCGGCTTCGACAACGCACACTTCGACCTGCCTGACCAGACGATGCTTGAACTCGTCTCGCCCACGGACGAGACGGGCCCGGTCGCCCGCAAGATCAAGAACAGCGGGCAGGGTGTCCATCTGGTCGCCGTGCGCGTCGACGACCTCGACGCGACGGTGGCGCGGCTGCGCAAGGATGGTGTGCGGCTCATCGGCGACCCCGGCGAGGGGAACCCGGTCAAGGGGCAGGTGTTCGTCCACCCGGCGCACGCGGGTGGTGTGCTGATGCAGATTGTGGCGCGCGGCGCGCACTAGACCGTCTGCACCACGCTCGTGATACTGTTAGTATCCGTCCGATAGTTGACGATGGTCGCTCGCGGCCGACGAAACGAGGGTTCACGATGGACTGGAAAGACACGCCTGAGCAGGCGGCCTTCCGGAAGCAAGTGCGCGAGATGATCCAGGCGAAGATGCCCCAGCGGTATCAGGTGCTCGCCCGGGAGATCCACCAGGGCGAACGGCAGTGGGAGAACGACCGAAAGTCGTCCGACCCATCCGTCCGTGAGGCTGCCTCCGAGTGGGCGTCTTCTCTGCGCGAGAAGGGTTGGGTCGCACCGCACTGGCCGAAGGAATACGGCGGCGGGGGCCTGAAGCCGATGGAGCAGTTCGTCCTGAACCAGGAGATGGCGCTTGCCGGCGCTCCGGGTGTGGGCGGCTCCGGCGTCTCCCTTCTGGGGCCGGCGATGATCATTCATGGCCGCCCCGATCAGAAGGAGAAGTACCTCCCGGCGATCCTCAACGGTGAGACCGCGTGGGCGCAGGGCTTCTCGGAGCCGGGTGCCGGGTCGGACCTCGCATCGCTGACCACGAAGGCAACCCGCGACGGTGACGAGTTCGTGGTGAACGGCCAGAAGATCTGGACGTCGGCCGCCCATCTCGCTGACGCGATCTTCGCGATGGTCCGCACGGACCCGGACGCGCCGAAGCACCGCGGTATCACCTTCATCGTCATCGACGACATCAAGACGCCAGGGCTGACCGTCCGTCCGCTGACTGACATGGGGAACCACCACTACTTCAACGAGACGTTCTTCGAGGACGTCCGCGTCCCCGCCGACCACGTGATCGGCGAGGAGAACCGTGGCTGGTACGTCGGCATGACGCTGCTTGACTACGAGCGCTCGAACATCGGTGGCGCGGTCTCCGCGCGCAAGACGATCGAAGGCCTGCTGCGCCACCTGGCGACGGCCGATGGCGAGGCGAGGTCCACGCTTGGTCACGCCGGCGGCGCCGTCCGGCGGCACGCGCTGGCTGACTGCTACATCGCCAGCGAGGTGATGTATCAGTTCTCGTTCCGCGTGATCTCGATGCACAACGCCGGGCAGCTGCCGAACTACGAGGCCTCCACCTCGAAGCTCTTCAACTCTGAGCTGTCGCAGTCGCTGGCGCGTATGGGGACGAAGATGTTCGGCCTCTACGCGAACCTCTGGGAGGAGCGCAACGAGGGCGACCATGTCGCCGTCTCGTTCGCGGACGACTACATCCGCTCGGTCCCGGCGACGATCCGTGGCGGTACCTCCGAGGTGCAGCGAAACATCATCGCGACCCGCGGTCTGGGCCTGCCGCGCGGCTAGTCGCGCTCTGGCGCTGAACGCCAAAGAAGGGCCCCGCATATGCGGGGCCCTTCTTTATTCCCTGCAGCGCTGATACCGCGCTAGTCCGGCGCTGTTGCGACTGCGCGAGGATCGTTCTCGGTGACGCCGAGGGCAGCCAGTTCGGCGATTTCGGCGTCGGTCATGCCGGCGACGTCGCGGAGGACCTCCTCGGTGTGTTCGCCGAGAAGCGGCGCGTGGCGTCGGGTGGTGCCGGGTGTCTTCGAGAACTGGAACGGGCGGCTCAGGAACGGTGCCGTGCCCGCCTCCGGGTGGGTCACCGTCTCCCAGAACCCGCGCGCGTTCAGGTGCGGATCGGCGAGCAGGTGTGACCCTTGTTCGGCGACGCCGGCAGGAACGCCCGCCGCCTGGAGCTCCTGCATGACGGTGAACGCGTCCCGTGTCGCGGTCCAATGGCTGATGATCGCGTCCGCCTGGTCGTGATGCGTGCGCCGCGCCACAACGTCAGTGAACCGCGGGTCGTGCTCCAGTGCGGGCTCCCCCATCACGCGGGCGAGTGAGGCCCACTCCTCGTCCGAGCGGATGGAGATGGCGATCCACATGTCGTCGCCAGTGCAGCGATAGACGCCCTGCGGCGCGAAGACGCGGTCGCGGTTGCCAATCGGGCCCTGGGCCCGACGGTTCATCGTGTAGTCCATGATCGTCTCGCCGATGAACGAAGTGGTGGCTTCACGCTGGGACATGTCGACAAAAGTGCCACGGCCAGTCTGCTGACGCTGCCGGATCGCCGCCAGGATCGTGCCGACGGAGAGTACGGCGACCACAGGGTCGGGGAAGAATGTGCCTGAGGTAGTCGGATCGCCGCCGAGGTATCCGGTCACCGAGGCGAGTCCCGCAGTCTGCTCGAGTGTTGCCCCGAACGAGCCGTACGCCGCCTCAGGACCGGTGGAGCCCTGGCTGGAGAGGCTGACCATGATGATGTCCGGCTTCACTTTGACGAGGTCGCGGTAGCCCAGCCCGAACCGGGCCATGACGCCGCTGCGGAAGCTCTCGACGACCACGTCGCAGTGCTCGACCAGACGTTTGAAGGCCTCGACGCCACGTGGGTGAGTCAGGTCAAGGCAGATGTCCCGCTTGCTGCGGTTGCGCTCGTTGACGTGGGCCGCGCGGTTCCATGGCCGTTCGCCGGGGATACCGTCCGGGTAGAGGGTGCCTGGCCCACCTCGAGGGTTGGCTTCTCCACGGCCCGTGTCCATGCGTCGAGCCGACTCCACCTTGATGACGTCCGCGCCCATGTCCCCGAGCATCCGAGTACACATCGGACCGGCCCAGACATGGGTGACATCCAGAACGCGGAGGCCTTCAAGCGCCATGCGAGTCATCGGCGGTCTCCTTCGTTGAGTGTGCCGCGTGGCGGTCGCCGGTCGCCGATCAAATGACTCGTGTGTTCCGCAGCAGCACGAGTTCGGCCGGGGTGTATCCGAGGAGCCCGCCGTAGACCTCCTGGTTGTGTTCCCCGAGGAGGGGCGCGCGGCGCAGATCCCACGCATCCTCGCCCCAACGCATCGGCATCCCGGGGTACTGCAACGGGCCGGCCACCGGATGGTCGAGCGTGGTGAAGTAGCCGTGCGCCTGGTACTGCGCGGAGGCCAGCATGTCGGCCGGGTCGCAGATGTACCCCATCGGCATGCGTTTCGCCTGGCCGGCGTGGTAGACGTCCTCTTTGGGCTGCTCTGCCATCCACGGGGCCACGATGGCGTTGAGTTCGTCCATGTGGTCGCGCCTCGAGATCTGGTCGGCGAATCGGGGGTCGGTGGTCAAGTCGGGGCGCCCCATCATCTCGCAGAAGTCGGCCCAGTTGTCCTGGCGGAACATCGCTCCGACGAAGCCGTCCTTCGCCCGGTACATCGGCGCGAAGGCGTTCATCCGCTTGCGGTCTTCGTGGATGTAGCCGTGGCCGAGGCTGGAGTAGCCCTGGGCGGAGGCGATGCCCTCCACCTGTGCGACGTCGACATGCTGTCCTTCACCGGTCCCGTCGCGGTGGTAGAGGGCGATCAGGGCCCCCGAGAAGGCCGAAAGCCCCGCGAAGTACTCGGAGGGGTGGCCGCCGAGCTTCAGGGGTTCGCGGGTGGGCTCGCCACTGATGTAGAGCAACCCGCCGAGCGCCAGCGCAACGAGGTCCGTCGCCTGATAGTCACGGTAGGGGCCATACTGCCCGAACGGCGTGACCGAGACCATGACCGCGCGCGGGTTGGTCCGTTCGAGCGCCTCGTACCCAAGGTCGTGCGCGGCGAGCCATCCGGGAGGGGAGTCCTCGATGACGACGTCCGCCGACTCATACAGCCGTCGCAGGACCGCTGGGGCAGCGGCCTGTCTGATGTCGAGTGTGATACTGCGCTTGTTGGTGTTGAGGTAGAGGTAGAGGCCGCTTTTTTCCGGGTGTGGGTCGTCACCGAGAAACGGTGGTTGTGTCCGTGCGACATCGCCCCCCGGCGGCTCAACCTTGATAACATCCGCCCCCATGACGGCCATCACCCTGGATGCGAATGGGCCGGAGATTCCCTGCGTTAGGTCAAGTACTCTGATCCCGGCGAGTGGGGAGGCTGTAGTCGTTGCGCCCTCTGAATTCGAAGTGGGTTCAGCGACCATCTCCGTCACCAACCTTCTCATACCGACTGTACGGACAATATTCTGGGAAGTTGTTTCTCAGCGGGTGACGAATCCGCTCGCCATATTACGTGGGTAGTAGTATAGAGCCGCATACGGATCGCGGACTGGGCGGTTCACGGGGGGGGGGCAAGGCTTGAAGTACGTTGCCAGGCGGTTGGTTTCAGTGGTTCCGACACTGCTACTGGTGTCAGCAATGATTTTCTGGCTGATGCGCATCCTTCCGGGCGATGTGGCCACGCTGATCTTGATCGGTCCCGATGGGCAGGGCCAACCGACTCCGGAAGATGTGGCGCGTCTGAAGGAACAACTCGGGCTGAACCAGCCGCTCGTCCTCCAGTGGGCCGACTGGATGCTCGGCATGATGACGCTCGACGTAGGGCCCTCGCTGTGGAGCGGTCAGCCCGTCTTTGACGAACTGTTCCGACGTCTCCCGCTGACGGTCCAACTCGGCATCATGACGACCGTGACCTCCCTGTTGATCGCGATCCCGATGGGGATCATCGCGGCAGTGAAGCGCAATTCGTGGATGGACTACGCATCCCGTATTTTCGTGCTCGGCGGCCTGTCAATCCCGAGTTTCTGGGTGAGCGTTCTGACCATCCTTGCGCTGGTCACGTACTTCGACTGGACGCCACCGCTGGGCTACGTCTCATTGACCGAAGACCCGTTCGTAAACTTCCAGCAGTTGATCTGGGCGGCTCTGGCGCTCGGGTATATCCAGGCGGCCCTCGTGGCACGCATGACGCGGTCGAGCCTGCTCGAGGTGATGCGTGAGGACTACATCCGCACCGCCCGCGCGAAGGGCGTGCGCGACCGGAACGTCGTGATGAAGCACGCGCTGAAGAACTCGATGCTTCCCGTGATCACGGTTGTCGGCATCGGGCTGGCCAACATCATTGGCGGCACGGTGATCATCGAGACCATCTGGAACCTGCCGGGTGTGGGCCGGTTCATGGTGGACGCGATCAACCACCGCGACTACCCCGTGGTGCAGACGCTCACGTTCATCTTCGCGCTGATCTTCGCGCTGACAAACCTGTTTATCGACCTAGTTTACGGTGTGCTGGACCCGCGCATTCGACTCGAATAGCAGCCTCCAAGGGGTACTTCTTTTCTCGTGTGATTCTTATCGGAGGCGGAGGAGACAAACTATGGCGACGATCGCAGCAGAACCGGTAAGCCTGGGCGGACGCGCTGAACGGACTCGTTGGCAGAAGACGAAGCGGCTCGCGCGACGGAACCCGCTGGGTGCCGCTGCGGCAGTGCTGCTCGTCGTCTTCAGTTTTCTCGCGTTTGGGGCAGGGCTGGACACGCTACCCCTGGGCACCACGCAGGGGACTGCGTCCCCGATGATTGCCACGCACGACCCGTTCGTAATGAACTCGAGCGCGGTGCTTCAGCCGCCCGGTGGCGGGCACCTGCTGGGTACGGACGACCTCGGTCGCGACCTGTTCAGCCGTATCGTGTATGGTGCGCGAATTTCGCTCTGGGTGGGGTTTATCAGCGTCGGAATCAGCGTCGGGGTTGGCGCGCCGGCCGGCATGATCAGCGCCTACGGCGGGAAGTGGATCGACTTCGCGATTCAGCGAATCGTGGACGCGATGTTCGCGTTTCCGACGATCATCCTGGCGCTCGCCATCGTGTCGGTGCTCGGGAAGGGCATCTTCCAGACGACGATCGCCGTCGGCATTGTGGGCATCCCGCGTATCGCTCGTGTGACGCGGGCGTCGACGCTCGGCGTGAAGAGCCTGCCGTACATCGAGGCAGCCCGCTCGCTCGGTGCGCCGGCTGGACTGATTGTCGCGCGGCACGTCTTCCCGAACATCCTCGCGCCGCTGATCGTCCTCGGCACGGCGGGGTTCGGCACGGCGATTCTCGCGGAGGCGTCCCTGAGCTTCCTTGGCCTCGGCACGCCGCCCCCGAACCCGTCGTGGGGCACGATGTTGAGCGGGGCGGCGCAGCAGTACGTCCGCAGCGCTCCGTACATGGCGATCTTCCCTGGCATTGCGATCAGCCTCGGCGTCTTCGCCTTCAACCTGCTGGGCGACTCTCTCCGGGACATCTTCGACCCACGCCTCCGGGGCGCCTAACCCGGCCAGGCGGAACCACTGAGGGGAGGCCTCGCCGCAAGGCGAGGCCTTCTCTTTCGTTTGCGGGGTAGGCCGGGATCAGACGGTTCAGACACCGTGCAGCTCGCCGAGGGCGACCACGATCGCATCCTGCGACTCGCAGGCGGTCCTACACGCGCATGTTCGACGAGCCCACGGCCGTCAGGCACGCACCGACCTATTCGTCGCGGCGCGCCGCTGCAGAACGACGCCTCCGACGACGCGGTGCCGGAGCGCATGTCCGCGCAACGAGGCGACCGGCGGGGACTACGCGCTCGCTACGGCGATGCGATCCGCTGTCCGCATGCCTGGCGGGACGGCACGGGCGCCGAGGGAGGCCAGGATGAAGGTCGCCGAGGAGATCGCGCGGATCTACCGGCACGTCGGCGCACGTGCATGAGTTGAGCATCCCCGGGGAGGGCATCCCGATCTTCGCGAAGGGGACCGTGAGAGTCTTCAATGCCAACGCGGGTGTCCGTCACCCGGAGCAGCGGGTAACGACCGCCGTCGAGCTGCTCCAGGCTGCCTGGTAGTCACCCGTCTCGTATGGATGTCAGGCGGGCCCCGAAAACGGGGCCCCGCTCCATTCATGGCCCTCACATGGGGGAAGGCCGGAGACAGAACCGGCCGCCGAGGATTCCCCGGCGGCCGGTTTCGAGTGTCACACGGGGGATCGCCCCGGGGGGCTACTCGCCCCGGTAGTTGGCCTGGCGCTTCTCGATGAAGGCCTGGACCCCTTCCTTGTGGTCGAACGTGTTGCGAGTCAGGCCCTGTGCGCGTGAGGCGAGGGGCAGGTGCTGGGACAGGTCCTGCTGGTAGCCCTGGTGGATGAGCTGCTTCACGATCCCCATCGCGTACACGGGGCCGCGGGCGAGGAGCGAAGCCTTCTCCAGCGTGAACTCCATGAGCTGTTCGTCCGGCACGAACCAGTTGGCCAGCCCGATGCGGAAGGCCTCTTCGCCCTCGATCGCGATGCCCGACATCTGCATCCACATGGCGTTGGACATCCCGACGAGCTTCGGCAGCTGCCACGCGGCACGATGCCGTTGCGGATGAACGCTTCGTTGAAGCGTGAAGACGGGCATGCGATACGGAAGTCGGCGGAGAGCGCGATGCCACAGCCGAGGCCGTAGGCATGACCGTTCACGGCGGCGAACGACGGCTTCTGCATGTTGTGCAGCAGCGAAACGATCGCAGGGCCGGTCCCGTAGTTTCTCGTCTCGCGGGTGTAGTAGATCGGGTCCAGCTGCTCCCATGGCGTCGGCTTCGGCGGTTCCGCCGCTGCCTTTTCGCGGTCCTGGATGTTGCGGGCGAAGCCCTTGACGTTCGCGCCCGAGGAGAACGCGCGACCGGCGCCGGTGATGACCACCGCGCGCAACTCCCGGTCCGTCTCGAACCGGTGCAGTTCCTCAAGCAACGGAGTCATCAGCTCGTCGTTGAGGGCGTTGAGGTTCTCCGGGGTGTTCATCGTGAGGAGGAGCACGCCCTTCGAGGGCTTGTCGACCAAAACGGTATCGGCCATGAGCATTCCGTCCTTTACCTAATGCACTGAGCGGTATCGAAGGATCCGTGCGGACGCGAAGTCACCGCCGGCCAGCCGGTCGCGTGCTTGATCCCTTGCGGAGAACGATCCCCCCCGCTGTTTACAGCGGGTGTTATACACCCCACCCGCGAGGCCTTCCAGTGCGCTCGCCTGGGAGCCCGTCTGGGAGCCCGTCTGGCGCCCGCCAAGCACGGGTCGGCCCAAGCCGGCTGGTCAGCGGACGTCCCTGGTTCGCCGCGCGCGGCTTTTGAAGAAGCCGCCCGACCGGGGCTGTTCGGTGGTCGCTGTCACCTGGGAGTCGAACGACGAATCATCGAGCGAGGATTCTTCCGTCCCCTTCCCTTTGACGTACCGGGGCTTCGCCTCTGGGGCCTCGATGTTCGAGGTCGTCATTGGCGTGTCCTTTTCCTCGAACAGGTTCCAGTACTTGCCGCGGTCGGGGAGCCGTCGGGGTATGCCGTCGCGGTAGATGAAGGCCGCCCATTCCTTGCTCAACATGCGCTTGGCGTCCTCGTCGCACTCGGGGCAGGGCTGTGGTTGAGTGGCCTGGCGGACCGGGCGGATCAATTCGAACACGCCATTGCAGGGCTCGCAGTAGTACTCGTACAGCGGCATATTCGCTCCCTCGTGGTGCGCTTCTCCAGCACAGCAAATCTAGCGTACCGCAGCCTGCGGTGGGGCGAACCCGGTAATCGACGAGCCAGATTCGCGCGACGGATGCGGGTGTGGAGTGATCGCGTACTCGGCCTTTCCGGCGTCGTGTCGAGCTGGATTCCGGCTCCGTCCATCTCCCCGTTTGCGCCGGAAAGCACTAATTAACAGCCCAATCGCATCTCGTATACTCCGGGCAGTCCGATGATGGCTGGGAGCAGCAGCGATGACTGCGGCGAAGCAAATCCAACTGACTCACCTTCGAGCGCTCGCGGCCGTCGCCGCAAGCGGGAGCCTCACTCGTGCGGCCGAAGAGCTGGGGTACTCGGAACCCGCCGTCCATCTTCAGCTGGCCGCGCTCAGACGTTCTGTCGGCGGGCCGGTCGTCACACACGTTCGCGGGCGGATGGAACTCACCGAGCTCGGCCGCCGCATCCTCCCGTACGCCCGCGAAGCAATCGGAGCCGTCGAGCAGATCGCGAGCGAGGCGGAGCAGGTCCGCGCGAACCAGTCGCATGTGCTGCGGATCGGTGTGGGCCGCGGCACGGGGATCTACCTCTTCCCGCGCATCGCCGACATCATCGGGGCACGGATGCCCGGCACCACGTTCGAGCTCTCGGTCGTGCCGGGGAATGAAATGCTCAGCGTCCTGGACGAGAACCGCATCGACATCCTCCTCACGACGGGCATGAACAATCTGATCGCGAACGCGGGCCGGCGCGCAGGATATGAGTATGTCGCCGTACCGTTGCTGCGATATGCATGGTCATTTGTGACATCACCTGCGTTGGCGGGCGCCCTCGACCATGGGGACGTGTCGGAGATCCGGATCCTGCTGCCGGAGTGGGCGAGCGGCCAGATCCCGCGTGTCGAGGAGCGCCTCGCTGGCCTGGAGATGCGCACTCACGTTGCCGTCGCCACACACACCGAGGCCGCAAAGGCCGCGGCGCTGGCCTCGCAGACGCTTGCGTTCGTGCCGCGGTACACGGCCCGGCACGAGTTGCGATCAGGAGAGCTTGTCACGTGCTTTGCCGCCCTGCCATTGGCCGAAAGCTACTTGCATGTCGGGCATCGGCGTCCGGCGCGTCACCCGGACATCCATCACTTCATCCTCCAGCTTCGCCAGATCCGAGGCGTGCTGCGAGATCTCGTAACGGTCTCCGACATTCTTCCTCAACGCCCACCAGCAGCCACTCTCGCGCGGATCTAAACCGGCACGGGCGACTCCGTGCCGTCTCCTTCACAACCGTGAAGGGCCACTGGATAACACTCCCTTATGCGCTGGTGACAAACGCAAAAGATGCCGGACGTAGACGGCCGGTCATTCGATGCGAGAATCACGGCGATGCCGGGAGTGCCCCGGCATTCAGAGGGAGCTAGGAGTCCAACGGATGAGTTCCATCGAATCGGAACGGGGCAGCGGGGTTACTGCCCACGACACCAACTACTGGACATCGCCGCGCAACATGGTCCGTCGCCGGACGTTCCTGCAGGGATCGGCGATCGCCGCCGGCGGGCTCTCGCTCGCGTTGATCGGCTGCGGGTCGAAGGAAGGGGCCGGGACGACGTCGGGTGCGCCGGCAGCGTCGAGCGCTTCGGGCACCGCGGCGGCACCGGCCGCTCAGAAGGTCGGCGGTGAACTCGCGGTCGTCGCGACGTCCGACCCGCCCTCGCTCGACCCGTACCTGCAGTCGGCCGGCAGTACCTACACGTTCGTCGGCCCGATCTACAGCAAACTGCTTGATTTCGCCGCGACCGAAAACATCAAGCCGTTCGAGAACAAGATGGTCGGCGACCTTGCCGCTTCCTGGGAGGCGACGCCGGACGGCCTCACCTACGTGTTCAAGCTACGGGACGGTGTGAAGTGGCAGAACGTTGACCCCGTTAACGGCCGCGCGCTGGTCGCCGAGGACGTCGCATTCGCTCTGAACAAGATGCGGACGCCGGATCCTCTGTACACCAGCGCATATGTCCTTGACCCTGTCAGCAATATCGAGGCGGTCGACGCGAAGACCGTGAAGTTCACGCTGAAGAAGGTATTCGCGCCGTTCCTCGACAGCATCGGGCATCAGAACTCTTTCATCCTGCCGAAGGAGATCTTCGACAAGTACAAGGATGGGCGCACGAAGGCCGCAGGCACGGGCCCCTTCATCCTAGACAGCCAGCGGGCTGGTTCCGCACACATCCTCCGCCGCAACCCGGACTACTTCGGCGGCCAGGTGTACCTGGACAAGGTGAAGTACACGGTCCTGCCGGACTCGGCGTCACAGGTCGCGGCGTTCCGGGCGAACCAGTTGGACATCATCTCCTCGAACCAGAAGAACCAGGTCGCGGACATTCTGAAGTCCAACCCGAAGACTCAGCAGTTCTTCCTTCCGGGGGCCAGCGGAGTGCGTCTGGTGATCAACAATGCCCGGAAGCCGTTCGACGATGTGCGAGTCCGTGCGGCGATTGATAAGGCGATCGACCGCCGGGCCATGATCCAGACGATCTTCGATGGCGAGGCACGTCTGATGGGGATCCTCGGCGCGAACTGCACCCCGTGGGACATCCCCCAGGCCGAGATCGAGGCGTTCTGGAAGACGGACCCGGCGGAGGCGAAGAAGCTGCTCGATGCCGCGGGTTTCCAGAATGGCTTCGCGACCGAGTGGGAGAACTCGAACGCTGCCCCCGGCAATATTCCGGTCCTGGAATTGATCCAGGCGGCCCTCAAGCCCTTGAAAGTCGACGTGAAGATCAAGTCGGTGGAGTACGCCGACTGGCAGAAGCACGCGAACACCCAGGACTTTATCGCGTTCATGACGGGTGTCCGTGCGGCGACCGACCCGGACGGCATCTTCTTCCGCAACTACCACCCGAGGAGTGCCCAGCGCTGGGTTGAATTGAAGAACGATGAGTACAAGCCGCTGGTCGACCTTGTGGACAATCAGCGGACTGAACTGGATCCGAAGAAGCGGTTGGAGATCAGTCAGAACCTGACGCGCGGCCTGCTGAATTCCCACTTGGCCCCGGGCCTCTATGACCCGAAGTCGTACGTGCTGGCGAACCCGCGGGTGCAGGGGTACGCAGCGCACGGGCTCTCGAACCATCAGGAGTTCAAGCACACGTCAATCCGCGCATAGTGCGAGCCGCTGCATGATCGGCGGCGGAGGAGTCTGGAGAGGCAGGAGGCACTGTGGACTACCTGATTCGTCGGGTCTCGTTATTCGTCCCGACGATGCTCGCCGTATCCATAGTCGTCTTCTTCCTCACCCGGGCACTTCCCGGTGACGCTGTCGACCAGATGCTGATCGAGTCCCCCTACATCACGGAGGTGGAGCGAGACGCGGTGCGCAAGCAGCTCGGCCTCAGCGATCCCCTCGCGGTGCAATACGTGAAGTGGGTTGGTCAGGTGATGCAGGGGGATCTTGGCAGCTCGCTCTTTACGAAACGGACGGTGCGGGAGGAACTTGCCGCCCGTCTGCCAGTCACCGGCCAGCTCGCGTTGATGGCGCTCGCACTATCGCTCTCGATCGCATTGCCGCTGGGGACCATCGCTGCGCTCAAGCGTGACTCCTGGGTCGATCATGTCGCGCGGTTACTTTCGATCACCGGTGTCTCCGTGCCCAGCTTCGTCATGGGGACGCTGGTGCTGACGTACCTGTCGATCTGGTTCAGGTGGATTCCGCCAATCGGCTACACGCCGATTGCGACGGACGTGTGGCGTAATCTGCAGCAGTTTCTACTGCCGGCGGCGATCCTGGGTACAGAATTGTCCGCATCTGTCAGCAGGATGACCCGGTCGTCCGTGCTGGAGGTGTTGCGGCAGGATTACATCCGTACCGCGGAGTCGAAGGGGTTGTCGCGCGGGCAGGTTGTGCGACGCCACGTCCTCCGGAACTCGCTCAACCCGATCCTGACGATCGCCGGGCTGCAGGTCGCCGGCATCATGGGCGGCACGGTGATCCTCGAGGTGCTGTTCGGGCTCCCCGGGATCGGCCGTCTCATGTACGACGGCATCCTCCAGCGGGACTACCCGTTGGTTCAGGGCCTGACGCTCCTCGCTGCCACGGTCTACTTGACGGTGAATCTGGTCGTCGACCTCGCCTATAAGGTCGTCGATCCACGGATCCAACTGTGACGCCCATTCTGTTTCGGAGGCATCGGGAATGACTGCACCAGCCGCCCCCCCTCTGACCTTGTACCCACCGATCGAAGTGAGATCGCAACGCGCTTGGAGCCGTGCGATTCGGCTCGCCCGCAAGAAGCCAGTTGGTGCGGTCGCCGCGATTGTTGTGCTCACGATGGCGCTGTCCGCTGCGGCTGCTCCGCTGGTAGCAACGCACGATCCGCTGGCTACTGGCCCTGGCCAGCAACTGAGAGCGCCATCGGCTGAGCACTTCTTCGGCACCGACAAAATCGGGCGTGACGTATTCAGCCGCATCGTTTACGGCGCACGCGTGTCGCTGCTCGTCAGCGTCACGTCGGTGGTTATTGGCGTGACGTCCGGAACCCTGATCGGGGCGACGATCGCATACATCGGCGGGATCCTCGACCTAGTCTTCCAGCGGTTGATCGATGCGCTCATGGCCCTGCCGGGGATCATGGTCGCGCTCGCGCTGGTCTCCGCGCTGGGACGCAAACCGGAGTTCATCGCGATCGCCATCGCGATCGGCATCTTCCCTCGCGTGGTGCGAGTGGCGCGCAGCGTCACGCTCACCGTCCGGCGGGAGCCGTACGTCGAGGCGGCTGTGTCGATCGGGGGGCAGACTTCGCGAGTGGTCCTGCGGCATGTGTTGCCAAACATCTTCGCGCCGATCCTGATCGTCGCCACGACCTCGCTGGGCAGCGCCATCATCATCGAGTCGTCCCTCGGCTTCCTCGGGCTTGGCACCCAGCCGCCGCAGCCGTCGTGGGGCAACCTGATCGGCGGGCAGGCGCGGTTTGAACTGGAGCGCGCGCCGTGGCTGATCTGGGCGCCGGGACTCGCGATCTCGCTGACGGTGCTCTCGTACAACCTGCTGGGTGACGCATTGCGTGACATCCTCGACCCGCGACTCCGCGGCTCATAGGGCGACGCAGGAACAACTTGCGAGGTCCGGCATGACTGCATCCGACGTGGACATCGAACGCGGAGTGCTGTCGGGCGAAACCGTACGCGTGACATCCTCGCGTCTCGCAGCACGCATCGCGGCATCGTTGCTGGGTGATCTCGGCGCGACAGTGCAAGGCGAAGGTGGGGCGGCGGACCTCGCCGACCCGGGGACGCCGATGTCTCCGGCAGGGGTAACGCTGAGCGCCTACGGGCTGCGCGGCGAGTTCCGCGATGCGTCGGCGTCTGACCAGGCGGTGATGGCGGTGGGTGGCGCCCTGACGGCGCAGTGGAGCTACCGTTCCGGTCCGGTCTACCTCCTGACCCCGTTCCCGAGTGCGGCGCAGGGAATCCTCTCCGCGATCGCGCTCCTCGCACGCCGCCTCGGCGACGCGGGCACAGATGTCCCTGCGGACGTCAGCGCCCTGCATGCACTCTTCGCCCTGCAGAGCGGAGGCTATGGGCGGGTGGCCGGGCAGGAGCCCGACCGCACGCGCTGGAGGCACACGCCGCGCGGCCAGCAGCCGACGTACGCCACGTACCAGACAGCCGATGGGACATGGCTCTTTGTGGGTGCGTCCACACGCCCGTTCATGATCCGCACGCTGCAGACGCTCGGGCTTGAGTCTGAGGTGCCCGAACCGCCTCCGCCCGGCCGCCAGTCCTTCGACGAGGTGCCCGTCGGGACGGGTATCTGGAAGCAGATGGCGGAGGTGTTTGCGACGGCGCCGCGGCAGGTGTGGCTGGACCGGTTCGCGAAGGCCGCCGTACCGATTGGACCGGTGCTCACCGTCGAAGAGGCGCTCACGCACGAGCACGTTCGGATGCTGGGGCTGGCCGGCGACGACTACCGCCCGCGCAACCTCGTTCAGGTGCATCGGGAGACATCGGCGCCCGCACGCCCGCGGCCAACCTCCTCACTGCCGCTTGCGGGGATGCGTGTGCTTGAGGTCACCGGCTACATCGCGGGTTCGTACGTCGGTCGGCTGCTGGCTGACCTCGGCGCGGACGTCGTCAAAGTGGAGGCCCCTGGCGGCGACCCGTTCCGGCGCGGCGGGCTGGGATTCTTCTCGTGGAACTACGGCAAGCGGGGCATGTCGCTCGACCTCTCGGTCGAGTCCGACCGGGCGCGCGTCTTCGACCTGATCCGGCGCGCCGACATCTTCGTCACGAACTACCGCGCCGACTCGCTGGAGAAGTTCGGACTGGGACGCGACCGCGTCTTTGCCGCGAAACCGGGGCTGATCCACTGCTCCATCTCCGCGTTCGGCGAAGGCGGGCCGCTCTCCCGCCTGCAGGGCTTCGACCCGATCGTCCAGGCGTTTGTCGGTGTGCAGGCGCGACAGGGGGCGGACGGCGAGCCGATCAAGAGCCAGATGGCGGCGACGGACTATATGGCGGCGATGCTCGGCGTCCTTGGCATCCTGTCGGCCCGTACGCGCCAGGTGACCGAGGGCGGCGGCTATTCGGTCTCGACCTCGCTCCTGTCGGCGGCGTTGCTGCTGGTATTCGACGCGGCCGAGGGGTTGCACGCCGGAACGGGTTACTCGCGGGGTGGCCTCGACTACCTTGGCCCCTCGGCGTTCGACGGCCTGCATGAGTGCGTGGACGGTTGGGTGCTGGCAGCAGGTGCGACGACTCCGGCCGGCGGGCAACCACCGGTTGACTTCGGCGCCCTGGCACGGACGTCAGTCCAAGACGCCCTTGCCCGGCTTCAGGCGGCCGGGATACCGGCCCTGCATTGTGTCCACCCGGATGACCTGTTTACGCAGTCGCATTTAGCCGAGAACGGTCTGTGGACCACCTTCGATCAACCAGAGACGGGTACGGTGACGGTGCCGGCCCCGGTGCTCCGCTCCGCGGGCCTCACCGGCCCGGCACCCGCCCTGGGCGATGAGCCCGACCTGTCGAACTGGTTTACTGACCGCTCAGCCTTGTGACGTGACTTGTGGGAGATCCTGAGGGAGGACACGATATGTCCGATGGCCCGTTGCAGGCCTATCGCGTGATCGACCTGGCCGGCCCGTACGGCATGCTCGGCACGCGCGTCATGGCCGGGCTTGGTGCCGATGTGATCCGCGTCGAACCGCCGGGAGGCGACCCGCTCCGTCAGCGTCCCCCGCTGGACTCGGCCGGGGTGAGCACGTACTGGCATCAGATGACGGCCGGGAAGAAGAGCGTTGTCATCGACCTCGACAGCGAGGCCGGGCGAGCTGCGTTCTGGGGGTTGCTGGAGTCGGCGGACGTGCTGTTCGAATCCGGGCAACGAGCCCGCCTCGAATCCCTCGGGTTCGGCTGGCAGCAGATCTCGCGGCGTTGCCCTGACCTCGTCTACACGACGATTTCGCCATTCGGCCTCGAAGGGCCGCGCGCCTCGTGGCTGGGTGGCGATCTGGTGGCGATGGCGGCGGGGGGGCTGATGTACCTCTGCGGCGACCCCGACCGGGCGCCGTTGCGCGTCAGCGTCGAACAGGCGTCGGCGCAGGTGGGCCTTCAGGGCATGGTGGGCACCCTCATTGCCCTGCGTGCGCGGAAGGTGGGTGCACGAGGGCAGCGCGTGGATGTCTCGATGCAGGAGGCGATCTCGAACACCCTCGGCAACTCGCAGCAGTCGTTTGTGATGGACGGGACGATTTTCCAGCGGGCCGGTGGCGGACGTGCGACCGGTGGCGCGGACAACCGGCTCGTCTGGGCGTGTGCGGACGGGTACGTCGCCTGGGGACGGAACCCGGCCTCGATGGGGCTTCTGCACCAGTGGATGCTGGACGAAGGCGTCGAGCCAGGTTTCGACGCTGAGGCCTGGGCCCAGCGTCCCGTGGCGGGACCGGGTGCACCGACGCGCGAGGAGACGCAGGCATTGGACGCCCGGATCGCCGCGTTCTTCCAGCGCTTCCCCAAGATGTATCTCTATGAAGAGGGCCAGGGCCGCGGTGCGATGATGTGCCCGGTCTCCACGGTGACTGACCTGCTGGCGAACCAGCAGCTGAACCACCGCAGGTTCTTTCATCAGGTGCCGCAGCCAGGCCTTCCGACGCCGCTCACGCAGCCAGGCGCGCCGTTCAAGATGTCCGTGTCGCCGTGGTCCGTCGGCCCCTCACCACAACTGGGTGAGCACACCTCGGCAGTCCTGACGGCTCACGGTGCCGGTGCAGCGGGTGGTGGTCGATGACCGGGGTCGCACCGCACCGGCAGGCGAATACCGATGGGCAGGATGCGATGGTGGATTCCCGTGACATCTTCAAGGGCCTGAAAGTCGTGGACTTCTCCTGGGTGGGCGTCGGCCCGATGGCGGCGCAGGTCTTTGCGCTGTATGGCGCCGAGGTCATCCGTGTCGAGTCGGCATCCCGCCTCGACACGTTCCGCAACGGGCAGCCGCTGGCGCCGGGGACCGGCCCGGACCGCAGCGCCTACTGGGCGAACGTCAACCGGGACAAACTCGGCATGACGTTGAACCTCCGCCATCCCGGCGCGCCCGACGTGGTGCGGCGGCTGGTCGAGCATGCTGACGTGGTCACGGAGAGTTTCGCGCCCGGGTTCATGCACGAGATCGGCATGGACTACGAATCGCTCCGCAAACTGAACCCGAAGATGATCATGATCTCGATGTCGATGGAGGGACAGGGCGGTCCGCACCTGGGTTACAAGGGGTTCGGGCTCGTGCTCCAGGCGACGGCGGGGATCACCGGGCTCACCGGCTGGCCCAACCGGCCGCCGGTCGGCACGGGCGTCGCCTACACGGACTGGTTCGCGACCCACCTCGCGGCATCGGCGGTCATCTGCGCGCTCGAACACCGTGACCGTACCGGTGAAGGGCAGTACATCGACCTCTCGCAGCTCGAGTCCACCATCTGGGGGCTCGACGACGCGATCGTCCGGTACTCGGCGACCGGCGAGGTCATGACGGCCAACGGCAACCGGAATGAGCGGGCGGTGCCGCACGGTGTCTTCCGTTGCGCCGGGGAGGACCGCTGGTGCGCCATCAGCGTGCTCGAGGACGCCCAATGGGATCGCCTCCGCACGGTCATGGGTTACCCGGCGTGGGCGCGCGACCCTGCGTTCGCGACGTTCGATGGTCGTCAGGCACGTGAAGACGAGATCGAGGCGGGCATCGCGGCGTGGACCGCGCCGCTGGTCGCCGGGGAGGTCGCGGAGCGGCTCCAGGCGGCAGGCGTGCCGGCGTATCCCGTGAACGACGCGCGGGACGTGCAGTCCGACCCGCAGCTCGCCGCCCGGGGGCACTTCTGGCAGATCGAGCACCCCGTGATCGGCCCGATGACGTGGGACGCTCCGGCGTACCGGCTCTCGGGGACACCGGCCTATCCGCAGGCGCCGGCGCCAAAACTCGGGCAGCACAACGAATACGTCTACCGCGATCTCCTCGGCTATTCCGAGCAGGAGTTCGTCGAGTTGATGGTGCAACGGGTCGCGGAGTAGCACAGGACGAGCCGCCGCGGCGAAAGGGGCAGCAGATGGATTACACCGGCTACGAGGATCTGGTCGTCGACGTGCGAGACGGCGTGGCCACGTTCCGCATCAACCGTCCGGACCGCCTGAATGCGTATCGCACCCACACACGGGTGGAGATATTCGACCTCGCCGCGAAGTTGCAGGCCGACGACGACGTGCGAGTGGTCGTCTGTACGGCGGAGGGCCGTGGCTTCTGCTCCGGCGCTGAACTCGGACGGGCCGAGGGTGACGGCCCGCCACCGTCCCGCGCGGAGCGCACCTCACGGCTTGGCCAGAACGCGTTCACGATGTTGATGAGCGGCCTGGACAAGCCGACGATCGCGTCGATCAACGGGGTCGCGGCAGGAGGCGGGATGGCGTGGGCCTGCTCCTTTGACATCCGCATCCTCGGACCGTCGGCGCGTTTCACGACCGTGTTCGTGCGGCGTGCGTTCACCCCGGACAACGGGCTCACCTACTTCCTCCCGCGCCTGGTCGGCGAGGCGCGAGCGTACGAGCTGTTCTTCACCGGCCGCGAAGTGGCTGCGGAGGAGGCGGCGCGCATCGGCCTCGGGAACGAGCTCGTCGACGACCCGGACGCACGGGCGATGGAGATGGCACGCGAACTGGCCGCCGGCCCGCCGCTCTCCATCATGTGGTCGAAGCGGATGATCCAGTACGGCCGCGACCACTCGCTCGCCGACCTCATCGAGTACGAGCGTGCCGCCGCTGCACACACGCGCGACAGCGACGACCGCAAGGAGGGCGTCCGCGCGTTCCTCGAGAAGCGGAAGGCCGTCTTCACGGGCCAGTAGACCGGCCAGTGGAGAAAGAGAGGGGCCGCGCAAGAACTGCGCGGCCCCTCCTGTTTGTCTTCCGCAGTCGACGGACGACGCGCTAGCCGCGGGGCAGCCCCAGGCCGCGGGTGGCGATGACGTTCCGCTGGATCTCGGCACTCCCGCCGGCGATCGTCGAGGAAACGGTGCTCACGTAGCTGTGGATCGCCTCACCCTTGCGGGCGGCCCACCGGCTCTCGCCGTCCCAGATGTTCGAGTACATCCCGTACAACCGGGCTTCCGAGCGGGCCGTGCGCTGGTTGGTCTCGAAGATCGAGAGCTGCAGCATGGACGCCTCGTAGTTCGGCACCACGCCGCGCGCCTGCATGGAGACGACACGAAGCGCCATGTTGAACGCGATCTCGGTCTCGATGAACCGGTCCGCCAGTTCGAGCCGCAGCGAGCTCATCTCGCGGTGGCGCGACTTCCGCTTGCCGTCGTCCGTCTTGATGTAGTCCGCGATCTCGGTGAAGTGGCGGCGGGCGGAGACGGCCTGGCGGATGCGGGAGCGCTCGAAGTCCATCAGCGTCACGCTGACGTACCAGCCGCGGTTCTCCTCGCCCACGCGGTTCTTGACCGGGACGTGGACGTCCTCGAAGAACGTCTCGTTGAAGTGGTGGTCCCAGGCCATGTTCACCAGCGGCCGGACGCTCACCCCCGGGGTCTTCATGTCCAACAGCAGGAACGAGATCCCGCGGTGCTTCGGCGCGTCCGGGTCGGTGCGCACGAGGAGCGCGATCCATTCGGCGTGATGCGCGTTCGAGGTCCAGATCTTCTGGCCGTTGATCACATACTCGTCGCCGTCGCGGACGGCGCGGGTGGTGAGGGAGGCGAGGTCCGAGCCGGCGCCCGGCTCGGAGAACCCCTGACACCAGTTCGTCTCACCGGTCAGGATGCGCGACAGGTGCTCTTTCTTCAGCTCGTCGCTGCCGTGGATGATGATCGCCGGGCCGATCTGGGAGATCTCCTGCCCGCCCACCATCGGCGCGTTGTGCTTCGCCAGCTCGTGGTTCAGGATGAACTGCTCCATCGACGTCAGGCCCCCGCCGCCGTATTCCTTCGGCCAGCCGGGCGCGATCCAGCCGCGCGCGGCAAGGGCGCGTACCCACTGCCGCGAGTACTCCTGGCGCTGCGGGTCGCCGGAGTGCCGGTCTTCGCTCCACGTTTCAGGACCCATCTGGTCGAGGTGATATCGCGGCGGGAGCTCCTTCTCGATGAAGTCGCTCGCTTCCTTTCGGAAGGCGGCCTGTTGAGGGTTGTCGTTCCAGTCCATGGGACATTCTCCGTACCCGCGCGGCGTGGCGAGTGAGCGTTCGCACGAGGCGCGCGTTGGCCCGAACGTGTGGTCAGCGGACAATACATGCGTGTTCGGTGCCGGGCAATGCTGAGGCGGCTGAATTCGGACATCTGTTCTGAATGCTTTTGCGGCGGTATCGTGTCGAGGTGGTTCAGGGAGCTCACGCTCGTGTGCACATCGGCGCTACTCCTGCTGACTGCTTCCGCTGCCGCCGGCACGTCAAACGGATATCGACGTCGGGCGTCCCGATGATCGCCGCCACGATCACGGCGATCCGGCAGGCCACCCCGACGGTCAAAGTCTTCACGTTCCACATCGACGCCCCGTTCGAATTCCGCCCCGGGCAATGGCTCGATTGCTACGTCGACATCGACGGGCAGCAAGAAGTCGGGGGGTACTCGATGACCTCATCCCCCCTGGCTGACCATGTCGAGCTGGCCATCAAATACTCGGAGTCAAACCCGGTGACGCGGTACCTCCATGGACGGGCGGCGGTCGGTGAGCGGCTGCATCTCGATGGCGGTTATGGGGAGTGCTACTACGAGCCGGGGATGGCGGAGTCGCTGGTGCTCATCGCGGGTGGCATCGGTCTGACGCCGTTGATGAGCATCATCCGATATGCGACCGTGGCCACTCCCGATGTCCCCCTCACGTTGCTCTACGCCGCGACGTCGCCGGACGAGCACCTGTTCCGAGATGAACTGGAGGCGACCGCCGCGCGGGATCCTCGGTTCCGCTGCGAGTTCTTCGTGACGCGTGGCGCCCCGGAGGGGGCGCTCCGTGGCGGCCATATCGACCAGGCCGTGCTGCAGGCGGTCATTGAACCCGGCGCCGTCTATTTCGTTTGCGGCCCGGGCGCGATGATCGACAGCACGGTCGATCTCCTCACACGCATGGGCGTGCCACCGGAGCGGATTCGCTTCGAACGCTGGTGGTAGGCGCTAGCCGAATGCTCCCGCGAGCTTCAGTTCCTCAATGTCGCCCGTCTCGTATCCGAACTCGCGGAGGATCTCCTCGGAATGCTCGCCCATCATGTCCGAGGTGAAGCGGATGTGGGTTGGGGTGCGCGACATCGACACGATCGGCTTGACCTGGCGTTCGGGGCCGGTCACGCGGTGTTCGAGGTCCTGGAAGTAGTAGGTGGCCTGTTCGTCGTCCGCGACCTCTTCCGGCATGAGCACGGGCGCGACGGGCGCGTCTGCAGCGCGGAACGCCGCCAGCCACTCCGCCACCGTCCGCTCGCGCAGACGCGCGCGGATGGCATCGCGTTCCCGAATCACCATCTCGTGGAACCCGGGAGCCCGGGGGTCGATCGCGGGGTCGTCGTCGCCGAGGCCCTCGAACCCGAGGACACGGCGCACGGCGGCACGCCCCGGGGGCGTGTTGGCGCTGAATACCAGCGCGCCGTCGCGGGCGTTGTACCCGGCCCAGTAGTTCGCCCCGCGGCGCTGGACGGGCGCCTCCGTCCGGGCGCGGATTAGGTCGGCATATGTCCCACCGCTGCGGCGCACCTCGGCGTACTTCTCGATGGTCGCCGAACGCGCGGCGGCGTCCGTGGTGGCCTCCCGCATCGTGTTCGTCCCCCCGAGGGCCATCGTGGCGTGCACGAGGGAGGACTCGATCAGCTGTCCCTCACCGGTGAGCGCCCGGTGATAGAGCGCCGCGCACACACCCATGGCGCCAGCGAGGCCCGCGGCGGTGTCGCCGAGGGAGATGCCGCCGATCATCTCAGGCGCCCCGGCGTCGTCGACCTTTCCGGCCGCCGCCATCGCTCCTGAATATGCCTGCGCCACCATGTCAGCGGCAGCGTCGCGCGCGAGCGGGCCTTCCGGCCCGAACCCGCTGATGTTCGCGTAGATCAGGTCAGGCTTGATGCGCGAGAGCGTCTCGTAGTCGATCCCCAGCCGTTGTGGCACGCCGGGGCGGTAGTTGATCACGACGACGTCCGACTGCGCGACGAGCCGGTGCACCATCGCGAGGCCGGCGGGGTTCTTCAGGTCCACCTGCAGTGACCGTTTGCCACGGTTCACCCATTGAAAGATCTTGCTGGTCCCCGGCACCACGCCGACGTGGCGTCGTGGTTCTCCTTCGGGTGGCTCAATCTTGATGACATCGGCACCGAGGTCCGCGAGGTTCATGCCAAGGAATGGTCCAGCCACGATCAACGAGAACTCGATTACCCGGACACCGTGTAAGGGGCCTTCTGTCATCTTGCCCTCCGCCTTGCGGTTAGCACGTTCCGTGCGGATGACGATTGTAATCGGAATGTCATCCGCCCTACTGGGGGCCGTAGCATGTTGGCGACCGTCTCCGGTGGTTCCTCCGGCGGGCAGATTCGGCATACCGGATGTGATGGCGCGAGTATGATGCGCGGCGCAGGGAAGTGGGGGACGCACCATGAATGAAACGGTGTTGCTCGATGTGGCTGACGGGATCGCGACGGTCACGCTCAACCGGCCTGAGGCGATGAACACGATGAGTCGGGCCCTCTCCGAGGGTCTGGCGGACGCGATGCGGGAGGTCCGTGACAACGACGCAGTCCGGGTTGCCATTCTGACGGGGAATGGTCGCGCCTTCTGCGCCGGCGCCGACCTGCGGGAGCGGAACGCCACTGGTCGCGGTTTCAGCAACCCCGCCGAGGTATTCAACACGTCCCCGGGTGGCGGCATCGGTGCGGCGGACACGAAGAAGCCGATCATCGCTGCGATCAACGGCTACTGCCTCGGCGGCGGGTTCGAGATGTCGCTGCAGTGCGATCTCCGGATCGCGTCCGAGGCGGCGACCTTTGGCCTGCCCGAGATCACCTACGGGTTCTTCCCCGGCGGTGGCGGCCCGGTGCGGTTGCCGAGGTTCATCCCGCAGGCGTTGGCCGCCGAGATCGTGCTGCTGGGCGAGCGGTTCGATGCCGCCACCGCGCTGCGCTATGGCGTCATCAGTCGGGTCGTGCCGCCCGAGCAGTTGATGGACACCGCCCACGCGATGGCAGCGCGGATCGCCGGGTTCGCCCCGGTCGCCGTGCGCGCCGTCACGGAGTTGATGCGCTCGCAGGCCGACCTGCCGCTGGACCGCGCGCTTCGTCTCGGCTCGTCGCTCCGGTGGATCGTCGGGCAGACCGAGGATGCGCGTGAGGGCCCGCGGGCCTTCGTCGAGAAGCGCGCGCCTCAGTTCAAGGGCCAGTAGCCGGGATTCGCACGGGTGAGCCGCTGGCGACCGTGAGAGTCACGCCCCGTGACGCGATAACATCGCGACGAGGCCGAGGAGGCGTGCGATGTCCGCGACGGTTGGGGTAGCGATTCAGGCGCTGAATGCGCACGATTTCGTGACGCAGGTGCGCCAGGCCGAGATGGCCGGCGTCCCGGTCGCTTGGACGACGATCGGTGGCGCCGGAGGGGCCGATCCGCTCACCGTCTTTGCGGCCGCGCTCACGGCGACCGACACGATCCGGCTGGGCACGGCGATCGTGCCGACGTGGCCGCGTCATCCGATCGTCATCGCGCAGCAGGCCCTCGCGCTCGAGCAGATCGCGTCGGGCCGTCTGCGCCTCGGCATCGGGCCGTCGCACGAGCCGGGGATGGTGCGCAACTTCGGCGTGCGCTGGGAAGCGCCGCTGACGGAGCTGCGCGAGTACCTCACGGTGATCCGCTCGCTGGCCACGACCGGCGCCGTCGATTTCGTGGGGCGTCATGTGACGGCACGCGCGACGCTGCGAGAGCCTCAGCCGCTTGAGTTGCTCGCCTCAGCGCTGCGTCCGAAGTCCTTCGAGGTGTGCGGCGAACTGACCGACGGCGCGATCTCCTGGATGTGTCCGGCGTCGTACCTCATCCGTGAGGCGCTCCCGGCGATCCGGCGTGGTGCGGAACGTGCCGCCCGTCCCGCGCCGCCGCTGATCGCGCATGTGCCGATCATGGTCTCCGAGGACCGGGAGGCGGTCCGCGCGCTGGCGCGGCAGCAACTGGGCAACTACGCGAGCGTCCCGTTCTATCTCGCGATGTTCCGCGAGGCCGGGTTCCCGGAAGCGAGCGCTGGCTACTCGGACGCGATGCTGGACGACCTGATCGTCTCCGGTTCGACCGAAGAGGTGGTGGATCGCCTGTGCCGGATGATCGAGGACGGGTGCGGGGAAGTGCTGGCGCACCCACTGCTGGAGCCAGGCGACCGTGCCGGGAGCATCGAACGGGCATTCCACGCGGTCGCCCTGGCACACCAGCGTGTTAGTCGGGCATAACGTCATGTTGTTCGCACGAAAGAGGCACCGATGACCGTGGCTGACTTCTCACTCGCAGGCAAGGTGGCGATCGTCACGGGCGGTAGTCGTGGCATCGGCCGTTCGATCGCGCTCGGGCTGGCCGAGGCAGGGGCGGACGTCTGCATTGCCGCGCGCAAGCCGGAGTCGCTCGATGAAGCGCTCAATGCGCTGCGGGCGAACGGCCGCCGCGTCATCGCGGTGTCCACGAATGTGCGCGAAATGCCCGCGCTCCAAAACCTGATCGACGAGACGAAGCGTCAGCTTGGTCGGGTCGACATCCTGGTGAACAACGCCGGCACCAACCCGGTCTTCGGCCCCACCGTGAACATGGATGAGCGTGCGTGGGACGCCGTCATGAACACGAACCTGCGTGCGGTCTTCTTCCTCAGCAAGATGGCGCGCGAGGCGATGCTGGAGCACGGACAGGGCGGCAGCATCATCAACATCTCGTCGACCGGCGGCCTGCGCGCGTCCGGCGGCCTCGGCGTCTACTCCGTGTCGAAGGCCGGCGTCGTCATGCTGACACGCGTCCTCGCAAAAGAGTGGGGACACGACGGCATCCGCGTGAACTGCATCGCACCGGGATTGATCCGCACGGAGTTCTCGCGGGCGCTCTGGGATCCGCAGATGGGCGCGCGCGGCGGGAACGAGGGCGCGCCTCTCAACCGCATCGGCGAGCCGGACGAGGTGGCCGGCGCCGCCGTTTATCTCGCCAGCCCGGCTTCCTCGTTCACGACCGGCGAGACGATCACCGTCGACGGAGGATCGCTCGCCTAGCCCGCCCAGAGACGGACCTCCACGCGGCGCCAGCATTCCTCTGAAAGAGAGCCTTCCAGTGATCGAGCAGCAGTTCATTGCCACACCGGCGACCATTGGCCTCGACGAGCACCGGCTCCAGGCGTTGTACGACTACGTGGAGAGCGAAGTCCGTGCGGGGCTGCCGAGCGCCCAGGTGGCGATCGGCCGTCATGGCCGCCTCGCTGGCGTGCGGACCTTCGGTACGGTCACGCGAGGAGGAGTGCGCGGGCCGGCCACGGACGACACGCTTTACTGCATCTTCTCCTCGGTGAAGGGCGTCGTCGCCACCGCGATGTGGGCGCTGATCGAAGACGGCCTGCTCCGGCTCGATGAGCGTGTGGCTTCGATCATCCCGGAGTTCGCGGGGTTCGAAAAGGATGCGATCACGGTTGAGCAGGTGATGCTCCATGTCGCCGGTTTCCCGACCGCGCCGATGCACCCGCGGCTCTGGGAGGACCGCGCGGGGCGGCTGGAGCGGATCAAGGGCTGGCGGCTGAACTGGGAACCCGGCAGCCGCTTCGAGTACCACGCGACCTCCGCCCACTGGGTCCTGGTCGAGGTGATCACCCGCAAGACCGGGCTCGACTTCCGGGACTACATCCGCCAGCGGATCACTCAGCCGATGGGCGTCCCCGAGCTCTTCGTCGGCCTGCCCGACGCTATGCACGCGCGCGCCGCGGACATTGAATACGTGGTCTCGATCGACCCCACGAAAGAGGCGTCCGAGGCGCAGAACCCGGACACGATCGTCCACTTCAACCTCCCTTCGCAGCGGCGCTCTGGCTGCCCGGGGGCGGGTGGTTTCGCGGGCGCCGGTGATCTCGCCCTGTTCTACCAGCGGCTCGTCTCGCCACAGGATTCGGGCTCGTACGCGGTGCTCCGGCCGGAGACGATCGCGATGGCGACGACCGTGCGTACCCTCGATCACCATCGCGACGAGTCCGGACTGCCGGTGAACCGTGCATTGAGCATGGTCGTCGCAGGAGACCACCCGGTGGAGCGTGGGTTCGGTGCGCTCGCGTCGCCGCGTGCCTTCGGGCACGCCGGCGCCGGTGGCCAGGTCGCGTGGGGTGACCCCGAGACGGGGCTCTCGGTCGGCTTCGTGACCAACGGCTTCGTGGATCCGGCCCACACGACCGAGCGAAGTCGGACGGTGTCGACGCTCGCGGCGGAGTGCCTCGCCTAGCGCTTCAGGGCATCAGCCGTCGATCGGGTGGCGGGTGAAGAACGCGCGGAGCGCCTCGTTGAACGCCTCGGGCTGGTCGAGGTTCACCCCGTGCCCGGCATCGAGGTCGACCGTCGTGAGGTTCGGGATGGTGGCCTCGGCGTAGCGCCGGTTCTCTTCGAACGCCTTCTCGAAGCGCCCGACCACCATCAACGTGGGCACGGTGTTCTCCGTGATCGCCAGGCGCACCGAGCCGTGCGAGACCGTCCCAAGCGCCGTCCGCGCGATGCCGACCGGCGAATGCAAGGCCACGTCGGCACGCAGCGCCGCCCGCACCTCCTCGGGGAGCCGCTGGTTGTTCGCGGGGTTCATCCGGCTGCCCTCGATGGACGAGCGGTCGTGCGGATCCAGAGTCGCCAGGTTCGCCTGCATCGTCTGCCGGCGTTCCTCCGCCCATGCGGGGTCGCTGAATGCGGTTGCGCTGTTGGTGAATGCTTGCGCGGCGACCCGGCCTGACACCCGTAGCCCGTAGCGGAGTGTGAGCGCAGCGCCGAGGGACTGGCCGCAGGTATACCAGCGCTCCGCCCCCACCGCCTCGCGGACACGTTCAAATTCCTCCACGTACCAGTCCGGGTGGTACGCCTCGATCGCTTCGGGGCTGGGCGACCGGCCGTGCCCGAGCAATTCCACAACGACCGGCGTCGTGAACGCGGACAGGCCGGGGAGATTCCGGACCCAGTGCGAACGGCCGGAGTAGATGCCATGCACGAGCAGCAGGAATGGCCCGTGCCCCTCGTGGACCTCGACGTGCAGTGTGAGATTGGACATCGGCGTTCTCCCGGCTCACGAGGCCGGGCGCATCATACCGGGCGCATGGGGGGCACCGTCGGGGGCCGGATAATCCGGATTACTCGCGTGGTACAGTCCCCGCGTTGCAGCGCGGGGCTGCGCTGGAGGGTGTCTCGTGACCTATTCCATTCAGCAGTACGTCATCGATTTTACGGAAGAATCCCTGCGCCAGGTGGCTGCCGGGATTGCGGATCTCACGGAAGAGGAGATGCACTTCCGCCTCCATCCCACCTCGAACACGATCGCCTGGGATGCATGGCACATCTTCCGCACTGTCGACAATCTCGTCCATTTCGTCTTCGAGCGCGATCAGCCGGTCTGGCTGCAGCAGGGGCTCGACGTGAAGTGGAACCTCCCGCGCGTCGGGCAGGGCACGAGCATGCCACCCGAGGAGGCATGGGCACTGCGCTTCCCATCCGGCGACCAGCTGGCCCAGTACGGGCTGGACGCGTGGCAGGCGGTGAAGCCGCGCATCGCTGCGATGGATGACGACTACCTGCAGGTGGTGCACCACGTCTACCCATGGGGCGACCGCACGCGGCTCTTCATCCTCGGCAAGATCGTGTCGCACAGCGCGAAGCACCTGGGTTACATCGCAGGCGCGCTGGGCGTGCTGGGGAAGCAGGGCCCGAGCTTCTAGCGGAGCATCGAGGGAGGACGCGATGCGGACTGGCGCATGCAGCGGGTTCACGGTCGAGATGCGCGATCGAGGGATTGCGCTAATCACGTTCAACGAGCCGGAACGGCTGAACGGGATGACCCAGGCGATGAAGCGCGACCTGGTCGAAGTGGTCACGCAGGCACAGATGGACGACGCGGTACGCGTCGTCGTGTTCACCGGCACCGGACGTGCGTTCTCCGCCGGTGACGACATGACCGGAGGCTATGGCGACGCAGCGCGGGTCCCCACGCTGGTGCCGGACCTCCCGCGCGGACATGGCACCCCGATCGGCACGTACGACGCGCTCCGTGTGCTGTCGCAGTCGGTCAACGTTGCTGTCCGCAACCTCGACAAGGTGACCATCGCGGCTGTCAACGGTTACGCCATCCAGACCGGCCTCTCGCTCGCCCTGGCATGCGACTTCCGGGTCGCCGGTGAGAGCGCACGGCTGGGCAGCGCCACGCTGCGCTTCGGCCTGCTCCCGGACGAGGGCGGTCACTACCTGCTGGTCCAGTTGCTCGGCCTCGGACGCACGCTCGACTTCCTGCTGCGGAAGCGCATCGTCACGGCGGCCGAGGCACTGGACCTCGGCCTCGTGCATGAGGTCGTGCCGGACGAGCAGTTGCTCGAGCACGCGCTCGCCATGGCGAACGAATTCTCGAACGGGCCGCAGGTGGCGACGCGGTTGCTGAAGCGGTCGATCTACACCGCGGCACAGACTTCGTTCGAGCATGCGCTCGATGACATCGCGACCAAGACCGCGATCAGCGACCACCACCCGGACGCACGCGAGGGCGGGGCGTCGTTCCGCGAGAAGCGCCCGGCGAAGTTCGAGTAGCGCCTCCCGCGCCGCTACTGGTGGATGGTGCAGCCAGGCCGGAAGTCCCCCGCTTCCGGCCCCAGCGTGACCGGTGCGCAACCGAGGTCCGCGGCGACCCGTTCGCTCATCGCGTTCCATGCCGCGCGGTCGAACGCGTCGTAGCTCGCGACCACGCGACCGTCCGTGCCCACGAGGACATGCGTCGGCGTAGACACCAGGCGGTAGGCCTCCACGCTGCGGGCGTCATCGAATAGCACCGGGAACGAAACGCCAGACTTCTCCCAGAACTGGGTGGCATCCCGTTCCGGGTCGAGCGAGATCGCCCATAACTGGAACCGGTCGCCCGCGTACGCCTCTGCCACGGCGTCCCAGGCGAGGAAACTGCCCTGGCAGGCCTGACAGTCGAGCTGGAAGAATGTGAGCAGCACCGGACCACCTCGCAGGGCACGAGAGAGCGCGTAGCGCTCTCCGTCCGCACCCGCGAGGTCGAAGTCCGGCGCCTGCTCACCCGGCCCGATGATGGTCTGCAGATTCATCCGGCTCGTCCTTTCCAGCCCTTGATCCTGCGGCCCGGGGCTTGCCCGTATGACTCTATACGTCGGCGCTATCATCCTCGCGACCGGGGATTCTCCCACGCGCGGAGACGGACAGGCCCGTCACTGGAGGTGCTGCAATGCGGACCAAACTGGTCAGTCTTGAGGCCGCGGCGAAGATCGTCCGCGACGACTCCAAGGTTGTGATGAGTTCGGGCTTCGCCTCCGCGCCAATGGCGATGCTCCGCGAGATCGCGCGCCAGGGGCCGAAGAACCTGCACGAGATCGGCGTGGTCGGTGGCTCGATCAACCTCGACTTCTTGATTGGCACGGGCCAGGTGTCCGTGTTGGAATGCTGCGGGTTCGGCTTCGAGCCGTTTCAGGACATCGCCCCCAACTTCGACCGGTGCCTGAAGGCGAGCAGCCTCTACTCGCTCGATAACACCTGAGGCGTCCTCTATTCAATGGTCCAGGCTGGATCAATGGGCGTC
>Ga0194132_10002327_pt1 | contig 35995 bp, 31 predicted proteins | sample TA2KigOf80mmetaG_FD_148612 | JGI IMG/M metagenome (GOLD analysis project Ga0194132, IMG submission 148612) | Freshwater microbial communities from Lake Tanganyika, Tanzania - TA2015054 Kigoma Offshore 80m | ecosystem: Environmental > Aquatic > Freshwater > Lake | place: Tanzania: Lake... | reverse complement strand
AAACCTGCGATTGCCCGGTATTGCAGGTCGTCTTCTCCGGCTCGACCGAGCAATCCTGGTCGGCGGATGCGCGCGGGCTCCGCTCGGCCGACCTCGCGATGAACATGGCGATGCCGGAGGTCGATGGGCGCATCCACTCCCGCGCCGTGTCGTTCAAGACGGTTCGGCATCGCGATCCGCTGACCGAGGCCGACATCGTCGATTACAAGGCGGTCGCCGACCGCGTCGACTTCGTCGCCGCGCTCGCCTCCGCCTGGGTCGGACTGCGGCGCACGCCGGCAGCTGAGCGCCGGATCGCGGTCGTGCTCGCCAACTATCCGAATCGGGATGCACGCATCGGCAACGGCGTCGGCCTCGACACGCCGGCCTCGACCATTGAAGTACTGAGAGCGTTGGAAGAAGCAGGCTATCGTGTCGAGGGACGCCCTGCCGATGGCGTGGCGCTGATGGCGAGGCTGCTCGCCGGCCCGACGAATGCGGCGAGATCTACGACTACCCCCCACCCCAACCCTCCCCCACAAGGGGGGAGGGAGTCCGAAGCATCGTGCCCCCTCCCCTCTTGTGGGGGAGGGTTGGGGTGGGGGGGAGCCACGGGCGAGATATCGCTGAGGGCGTATCGCGAGTGGTTGGCGAAGCAAGCCGTCGAAACGCAGACGGCGCTTGCTGAACGCTGGGGCGATGCGACAACCGATCCTTTCGTACGCGGTGAGGCCTTCGTCCTGCCCGTCCATCGTTTCGGCAATGTAATCGTCGCGGTGCAGCCGGCGCGCGGTTACAACATCGATCCGGAATCGACATATCACGATCCCGATCTGGTACCGCCGCACGGCTATCTCGCTTTCCACCTCTGGCTACGCGAGGTCTTCGGCGCGCAGGCGATCGTCTACCTCGGTAAGCACGGCAACCTCGAATGGCTGCCAGGCAAGGCGACGGCGCTGTCGAGGCTCTGTTGGCCCGAGATCGCGCTCGGGCCACTGCCGAACCTCTATCCGTTCATCGTCAACGATCCGGGCGAGGGCACGCAGGCGAAGCGCCGTGCCGGTGCCGTCATCATCGATCATCTGACGCCGCCGCTGACGCGCGCCGGCAGCTACGGCACGCAGGCCGATCTCGAGCACCTGATCGACGAGTACTATCACGCCTCCACGCTCGATCCGCGTCGGCTGGAACCGCTCGCCGCCGACATCCTCGACCGCTGCCGCAAGATCGGCCTCGACCATGATTGCGGCATCGCTCCAGAGGACGACCAGCGGGAGGCGCTGCGGAAGCTCGACCGCCATCTCTGCCGTCTCAAGGATCTGCAGATCCGCGATGGGCTCCATGTGCTCGGTCGTTCGCCTCAGGGCGATCAGCTCGACGGTCTCCTCGTCGCGCTTGCCCGTGTGCCACGCGGCGCCCGGCCGGAAGACGCCTCGCTGATCCGGGCGCTGGCCGACGATCAGCAGCTGGGCGTCGATCCCCTGGTCGACGAGGATGCCGGCCGCGTCGTTGACCAGTTGGAGGCCGAGGCGCTGGAACTCGTCGCCGGCCGCCGCACCTGCGATCCGGCCTGGACTCGTACCGCCGCGGTCCTTGGCGAGATCGAGACGCGGCTGCGCCCCGCGGTCTCGGCTTGTGGCGAGGCCGAGCGGCGCGCGCTGCTGACCGGCCTCGATGGTCGCTTCGTAGAGCCAGGCCCGTCTGGAGCCCCTACCCGCGGCAAGCCGGAGGTGCTGCCGACCGGCCGCAACTTCTTCTCTGTCGATACGCGCGCAGTGCCCACGCCGGCCGCCTGGACGCTCGGCTGGCAGTCGGCGGCGCTGCTGATCGAACGTCATGCGCAGGAGCATGGCGACTATCCGCGCCGCATCGCGCTCTCGGCCTGGGGCACTTCCTGCATGCGCACGGGCGGAGACGATGTCGCGCAGGCGCTGGCGCTAATGGGTGTGCGCCCGACCTGGGATGCGGGATCGCGCCACGTGACCGGCTTCGAGATCCTGCCGGCCTCGGTGCTCGGTCGCCCGCGTGTCGACGTGACGCTGCGCATCTCCGGTTTCTTCCGGGACGCTTTCCCCGGCCTCATCGATCTCGTCGACTCGGCCGCGCGCGGGGTTGCGCGTCTCGATGAGCCGAAGGAGGTGAATCCGCTCGCCGCGGCCTTCCGCCGGGACTCGGCGAAGCTCACCGCCCAGGGTCTTGATGCGGAAACCGCCGAGTTGCGCGCTGGCTTTCGCGTCTTCGGTTCCAAGCCGGGTGCCTATGGCGCGGGATTGCAGGCGCTGATCGATCAGAGCGGCTGGAAGACCCAGGCCGACCTCGCGCGTGCCTTCCTCGCCTGGAGCAGCTTTGCTTATGCCGCCGGCAAGGAAGGCGCGACCGAACCGATGCTTGCCGAACGCCTCAAGGCGGTCGAGGCGGTCGTCCAGAACCAGGACAATCGCGAGCACGATCTCCTCGACTCCGACGACTACTACCAGTTCGAGGGCGGGCTCGCGGTCACGGTGGCGCACCTCTCGGGCGCGTCGCCGGCCGTCTATCACAACGACCACTCGCGCCCCGAACGCCCGCGCATCGGCAAGCTCGCGGAGGAGATCTCCGTCATCCTTCGCGGCCGTGCCGCCAATCCGAAATGGATCGCCGGCGTGATGCGCCACGGCTATAAGGGCGCCTTCGAGATCGCCGCCACGGTCGACCATCTCTTCGCCTTCGCCGCGACCGCGGGCGGGGTCCGCGACGACCAGTTCGACCTGCTGTTCGATGCCTATCTCGTCGACGAGGAGGTGCGGGGTTTTCTCGCCGAAGTCAACCCAGCAGCACTGTGGGACATCGTCTCGCGTTTCGAGGAGGCCCGCGCGCGCGGGCTGTGGCGACCAGGCGGCAATCGCAGGCCGGCGCTGCTGGCCTCGCTCAACGGAACCAGGGAAGCTGCAGCATGAGCGACGACGACCTTGCCCGCCACGCGGCGAAGGCAGCCAAGCGCAAAGCCTTCCGCGACGCCAAGATCGCGACCAAGACAATCGAGAAGGGCCTGCTGATGGTCCATACCGGCAAGGGCAAGGGCAAATCGACAGCCGCCTTCGGCCTCGTGCTGCGCGCGCTCGGCAACGGCATGAAGATCGGCGTCGTCCAGTTCACCAAGGGCAAATGGGGAACGGGCGAGCGGGGCGCGCTGGAGCGCTTCGGCGACCAGATACGCTTCGCCACCATGGGCGAGGGATTCACCTGGGAGACCCAGGACCGCAACCGCGACATCGCCGCCGCAGCCAAGGCCTGGGAAGCGGCCAAGGCGATGCTGGCCGACCAGGCCCTCGGCCTGGTCGTTCTGGACGAACTCAACATCGTGTTGCGCTACGATTACCTGGTCCTGGAGGAGGTGGTGGCCGGCCTCCAGGCTCGCCGACCGGGGCTGCACGTCATCGTGACCGGCCGGAACGCCAAAAAGGACCTGATCGAGGCCGCCGACATGGTCACCGAGATGGTTCCGTTGAAACACCACTTCGATTCGGGGGTTAAGGCTCAGGTTGGAATCGAGTTCTAGATGGAGTCCCCACCCATGCGCATCCTGATCTCTCTCTTCTTCGTCTTTCTCCTGATCGCCCCGGCCAAGGCCGAGGAACCCCAGGCCCTGGTCGACCGCGCCAAGCTCTCGGTCGAGAGCGTGCTGCGCGACCCGAACCTCCCTGCTGCCCGGTCGCGTCTCCGCAATGCCCGGGGTGTCCTGGTCGTGCCGCAGCTGGTCAAGGCCGGGTTCTTCATCGGCGGCGAAGGCGGCTTCGGCGTGCTGCTCTCCCGCGATTCTCAGGGCCGCTGGTCCTCGCCTGCCTTCGTGAGCATGGCAGGCGCTTCCTTCGGCCTGCAGATCGGCGTCGAGGCCAAGGAAGTGATGTTCATCGTCATGACCGACAAGGGCATGAACTCGCTGCTCTCGGCGCAGGGCAAGCTCGGCGCCGATGCCAGCGTCTCGGTCGGGCCGGTGGGCGTGGGCGTCGAGGCCGCCACCACCGGCTCGCCCACGACCGACATCATTGCCTTCTCGAAGTCGCAGGGCCTCTTCGGCGGTGCGGCGCTGGAAGGCTCGGTGATTCAGCCGAAGAACGATTTCAACCAAGCCTATTACGGCCAGCCGGTGTCGCCGAAGGACATCCTGATCGATCGCAGGTTCAACCATCCCGGCGCGGATGCCTTGAGGAACGCGCTTGCCGGCGGGTGATCGCAACCGCACCCCGGCCCTGATGCTGCAGGGCACGGGGTCCGATGTCGGAAAGTCTCTGCTTCTGACGGCCCTGGCGCGTCACTACGCGCGCCGGGGCCTCGCCGTCCGTCCCTTCAAGCCGCAGAACATGTCGAACAACGCTGCCGTCACCGAGGATGGCGGCGAGATCGGCCGCGCCCAGGCCCTCCAGGCGCGCGCTGCCGGCGTGCCGGCCTCGGTCGACATGAACCCGATCCTGCTGAAGCCGGAGGGCGAGAACGGCGCGCAGGTGGTGGTGCAGGGAAAGATGGAGGGTCGCGCGAATGCGCGCGCCTATCACGCGATGAAGCCGAGTCTACTGCCGCGCGTGCTCGAAAGCTTCGAGCGGCTGTCGGCCGAAGCCGATCTGGTCCTGATCGAAGGCGCCGGCAGCCCGGCCGAGATCAACCTGCGCGCCGGCGACATCGCCAATATGGGTTTTGCCGAGGCGGCCGATCTTCCGGTCGTGCTGGTCGGCGATATCGATCGCGGCGGCGTCATCGCGAGCTTGGTCGGTACCTGGCGGCTGCTCGAGCCGAAGGAGCGGGCGCGGCTCAAGGGCTACCTCATCAACAAGTTTCGTGGCGACGTCTCTCTGTTCGACCCGGCCTTCGCCCCGATCAAGGCCGAGACCGGGCTCGACTGCCTTGGCGTCGTCCCGCATTTCGCCGAGGCGTCGCTGCTGCCGGCGGAAGACGCGCTCGGGCTCGATCACATCGCCGCCAATGGACATGCGCCGATCCGCATCGTCGTGCCGCGCCTGCCGCGGATTGCCAATTTCGACGATCTCGATCCGCTGCGCGCCGAGCCCGACGTCGCGGTTGAGCTGGTATCGCCGGGCAAGGCGCTGCCGGTCGCCGACCTGGTCCTGCTGCCCGGAAGCAAAGCGACGCTGTCGGACCTCGCCTTCCTGCGCGAGCAGGGATGGGATATCGACATCCTCGCGCATCGGCGCCGTGGCGGCCGCATCCTCGGCCTCTGCGCCGGCTATCAGATGCTGGGCCGCGAGGTCGCCGATCCGCAGGGCATCGAGGGCCGCAGCGGCAGCGTGCGCGGCCTCGGGCTCCTGGACGTCGCGACTGAGCTCACGCCGTCGAAGACGTTGCGCAAGGTCGCCGGCACGCATCTCGCGACCGGCGCGCCTGTTCATGGCTACGAGATGCATATCGGCCGCACCGACGGGCCGGACCGCTCGCGCGCCTCGCTTCTGCTGATGGGGCAGGGCGAGGACGGCGCGCGCAGCGCCGACGGACTCGTCGAGGGCTGCTACGTGCATGGGCTCTTTGCCGCCGACGCGTTCAGGCGGCGGTTCCTCGCCGAGCTTCGACCCGGCCATACCTCGACGGTCGCCTATGACCAGGTTGTCGAAGGCGTGCTCGATCGCTGGTCCGATCACGTCGCCGCTGCGGTCGATGCCGACCGCCTGCTCGAGATCGCCCGTGCTAGATGAGAGTGACCCACAGCACGCCGAACAGCACCACCGCCACCAGCGCCGCGTCGATCAGACAGGCGATCACGTAAAGGCGAAGTGCCGCGCCGATATCGTCGGTCGTCGCGCGCGCGCGGCCCTCCCCAACCCATGGATCATTGACGACCATCTCGGGATAGCGGCGCGGCCCCGCCAGCGCCAGGTCGAGGGCGCCGGCGACCGCCGCCTCCGGCCAGCCCGCGTTCGGCGACTTGTGCTTGCGGGCATCGCGCCACATGGTCTTGAGCGCCGCCCATGGCCGGGCACCGGGCGCGATGAAGCTCGCCAGGAAAAGGATAAGCCCGGAGATGCGCGCCGGAATCCAGTTGGCGACGTCGTCAAGCCGCGCTGCGACCTTGCCGAAGTAGAGATATCGAGGCGTCTTGTGCCCGATCATGCTGTCGAGCGTGTTGATCGTCTTGTAGACGATCAGGCCGGGCAGGCCGAAGACCAGTGTCCACAGCACCGGCGCGACGACCCCGTCGGAGAAGTTCTCGGCCAAGGACTCGATTGCCGAGCGGCAGACGCCGTGGTCGTCGAGCGCGTTTGGATCGCGTCCGACGATGTGCGAGACGGCCTCGCGGCCGGCGGCAAGGCCCGAGGTGTCGAGCGCAGTTCGCACGGCGGCGACATGGTCGTAGAGGCTTCGCTGCGCGATCAGCGCCGTGATCAGTAGCAGCTCGAGGAACCAGGCAAACGGCACCAGCACCGCGACCCAATGGATCGCCGTGCCGATCGCTGCCGCCACGCTCACCAGGATCACGACGGTCAGGCCGCCGCGAAAGAGCCGAGAGCGGTTCGAGCGTTCGATCCGGTTGAGGCGCCGATCGAAGAAGGCGATGACGCGGCCGATCACGACGACCGGATGCGAGACGAACCGGAAGAGCCAGGGAAGCTCGCCGAAAACCGCATCCAGGACGAGCGCGAGCAGCAGAAGCCCGATGGTTTCGGCGCCATGGCCGCCATAGGTGAGCATGGCCCGGACCATGGCGGCCGACCACTGATCCGTCAATTCATGCGCGTGGAACGAGCGATCGGAGTATGAATCCGAGGCCGGACCCCTCTAGGCTGGCCACTCCCATGACGAGGACGGCCCTCATCGCGACTGATGCCTATCTCAAGGATCCGCAGGCGATCGTCGCCCGGTCCTGGGAGCTCATACGGACCGAGACCGATGTCACGGGCCTGTCGGCCGAGCTGGTGCCGGTCGCGCTGCGTCTCGTGCAGGCCACCGGCATGCCGGAGATCGTCGGCGACCTTCGCGCTTCCACCGGCGCCGTCGCGGCGGGACGGGCGGCATTGCGGGCCGGTGCACCGGTCTTCTGCGATTCCGAAATGACGGCCGCGGGCATACTCGGCAAGCGCCTGTTGGCCGACAGCGAGATCATCGTGACGCTGAACGACCCCCGCGCCGCCGAGCGCGGGAAGAGCGAGCGGATTACCCGTCCCTCGGCGGCCGTCGAGCTATGGGCGGCTCGCCTCGCCGGCGCTGTCGTCGCCATCGGCGATGCGCCGACGGCTCTGTTCCGTCTCTTGGAGCTGGTCGAGGCTGGTTCGCCGCGACCGGCGCTCGTCCTGGGCTTCGCGGTCGGCTTCGTCGATGCCGCCGAGTCGAAAGCCGCCCTGGCTAAGAGCGGCCTTCCGTTCATCGCCCTGCTCGGGCGGCGCGGCGGCAGTGTTCTCGCGGCTGAAGCCGTCAACGCGCTGGCGAGCGAGGCGCCATGACCGCGTGGCTCTCGATCGTCGGGATCGGCGAGGACGGGTTCGACGGTCTCGGTGGGACGGCGCGTGGATTGATCGAGCGGGCCGAGGTGCTGGTCGGCGGCGAGCGCCACTTGGCGATGGTGCCGGCCGGTGGCGCCGAGCGGCTGCCCTGGGCGACACCGCTGACCGACACCGTGGAGCAGATTCGCGTGTACCGCGGGCGCCGGGTCGTCGTGCTCGCGAGCGGCGATCCCTTCTGCTACGGCATAGGAGTCACGCTTGCCCGCTATGTTGCCGCCGAGGAGACCGTGACGATCCCGGCCGCCGGCTGCGTGGCGCTCGCCTGTGCGCGCCTTCGATGGGCCGCCGCTGAACTCGAGATCGTGACCTTGAACGGCCGTCCGCTCGAGCTGCTGGGGGCGAGCGTTCGCCCCGGTGCGCGGCTCATCATCCTCAGCCAGGACGGCACGACGCCAGGCAAGGTCGCGACCTGGCTGAACGACCGCAGCTTCGGCAGCAGCCGCTTCATCGTGCTTGAGCGCCTCGGGGGAGACAGGGAACGCCTCGTCGAGGCAACGGCCGCATCCTGGCGCGAGCAGTCGGATGCGCTCAACACGATCGCAATCGATTGCCGCGCCAACCCGAGCGCGGTCTGGCGCCCCGTTACGCCAGGTCTCGCCGATGACGCTTTCGAGCATGACGGCCAGATCACCAAGCGCGAGGTTCGCGCGGTCACGCTCGCCCGTCTGATGCCGCAGCCCCGTGGCCTTCTCTGGGATGTCGGCGCGGGTTCCGGCTCCATCTCGATCGAATGGCTGAGGGCCGAGCCGACGGCACGGGCGATCGCCATAGAGCGCGACCCGGCTCGCGCCGCCCGCGTCCTCCGCAACGCCGCCGCGCTCGGCGTCTCGCGCCGTCTCGAGGTCATCGAAGGGACGGCGCCTGCGGTGCTGCAGAATCTGGACGCGCCCGACGCCGTCTTCGTCGGTGGTGGCACGGGCGACGAGGCGCTTCTTTCGCGTGGCTGGGAGGCGCTCAGGCCGGGCGGCCGGCTCGTCGCCAATGCGGTCACGCTCAGCGGCGAAACCCTGCTGCTCGCGCGGCATGGCGCGCTCGGCGGCGATCTCGTGCGTCTCGCAGTGTCGCGTGCCGAGGCCTTGGGCGGCGAGGTCGCTTGGCGGGCGCTGCGTCCGGTCACGCAATGGTCGGCGGTCAAGAAATGACAAGCCGTGTGTATAGCCTTGGCGTTGGCGTCGAACGGGATGCTCCGGCCGATGAGCTGCAGGCCCTCGCCATTCAGGCGCTTGCCGAAGCCGGGATTGCGCCGGGAGCGGTCGCCTGTGTCGCCTCGATCGACCTCAAGTCGGGCGAACCGGCGGTGCTGACGCTCGCTCGGCATCTCGGTGTACCGACGCGTTTCTTCTCCGCCGTGACGCTGGAGGCCGAGACACCCAGGCTTGCCAGTCCGTCCGAGGCGGTTTTTCGCGAGGTCGGCTGCCACGGCGTCGCCGAAGGGGCGGCGCTCGCCGCCGCCGGCGCCGAGGGCATGCTCGTCGTGCCGAAGCGAAGAAGCCGCCACTGCACCGTCGCCGTCGCGCGCGGCCCTGCATGACCGTCCATTTCATCGGCGCGGGTCCGGGCGCGCCCGACCTGATCACGGTTCGCGGCCTTGCGCTGATCCGGCGCTGTCCGGTCGTGCTCTATGCCGGATCGCTGGTGCCGCGTGCGGTCGTCGCCGAGGCGCCCCCCGGCGCCAAGGTTCTCGACACCGCATCGATGACGCTGGACGCAATCGTCGAGGAGATGCAGGCAGCGCATGCCGCCGGTCATGACGTGGCGCGCGTTCATTCCGGCGACCCGTCGCTCTACGGCGCGACCGGCGAGCAGATGCGCCGGCTGGATGCGCTCGGGATTCCCTATGAGGTGGTTCCTGGCGTGTCGGCTTTCGCAGCTGCGGCAGCGGCGCTCAAGCGCGAGCTGACTCTGCCTGGGATCGCGCAGACCGTGGTGCTGACGCGGACCGCGGTCCGCGCCTCGCCGATGCCGGAGGGCGAGGAGATAGCCCGCTTCGCTCGCGGCGACGCGACGCTCGCGATCCACCTCTCGGTCAACAACCTGGCACGTATTGTGGGCGACCTGATGCCCGAGCGCGGCGCGGATTGCCCGGTCGTCGTCGCCGTTCGCGTCGGCTGGCCCGATGAGATGCTGATCCGCGGCACGCTTGCCGACATAGAGAGCAAGGTGGAGGAGGCGGGCGTGACGCGTACCGCGCTCATCCTGGTGGGTCGTGCGCTCGATGACGAGGATTTCGCGGACAGCCGGCTCTACGACGCCAGCCACAGCCGTGTGTTGCGGCCGAAGAGCTAGAGGCGGGCTGAAACCCAATCGACGACGGCGGATACTTCTTCGGCCCGGTCGCCCGGCTCCGGCAGCGGCCGGCGGATCATGACCACTGGCAGGTCTGCCTCTCGCGCCGCCTCGATCTTGGCGTAGGTGGCGCCGCCGCCCGAGGCCTTGCTGACCATCGTGTCGATGCGATGATGGCGAATCAGCGTCCGCTCGTTCTCGATCTGGAAAGGCCCTCGCGCTTCGATCACTGTGTAATCGGGCAGCGGCATCGGCGTCTTCGCCTCGATCAGGCGGACGAGATACCAGCGATCGGGAATGGCGGCGAAGGGGGCGAGCTCGCTGGCACCGACCGTGAGCCACACGCGCTTGCCGAGGTGGATGAGCGCCTGTGCCGCGGCTTCGATGCCGTCTACCTCGATCCAGCGATCGAGCGGATGGCGAGGCCAGGGCCGGCGCCAGAACTGTAGGCGCGGGACGCCGGCAAGCGCTGCTCCCTCGCGCGCGTTCCGGCTCATCTGCGCTGCGAAAGGGTGCGTCGCATCGACGAGGAGGTCGATCCGCTCGGCGCGAAGATAGGCGGCCAGACCTTCGGAGCCGCCGAAGCCGCCGATGCGGATCCGCCCCGGCGGCGGCTTCAGTCTTTCGACCCGCCCGGCGAAGGAGGAGACGAGATCGATCGCTTCGCCGTGACGATCGATCAGCGCGCCGGCGAGGGCGGAGGCTTCGGCGGTGCCGCCGAGGATCAGGAGCCTGCGAGCCGGCATCCGCGATCACCGTCGCTTCTCCCATCCATCACCAACCGACGCGGCGCGCGCGCGACGATCGGATGATCGTCATGCGTCGGTGTGATGGTTACCGGATCTGGAAAGTCGCACGCGTACGCCACTTCGAAGGGCGCTCGCGCCGCGACTGGGGAGCGCGCGCCGGTCGTCCATGCGTGACGCAGCGGATCCTCGGGATAGCGTGACATGCACCCACTCTAGCAGGGTGAAGAGGGTGGCGATTCCGAATCAGTACACAAATCGTCGTTCGGAGGGCCGCTTCGTCAATCGCCTACGGCTTGTTCCGACGAAGAATTTTGCGGCGTGCATTGTCGCCGGATCACGCGCCGTGCGAGCGACACACAAGAACTTGTGTGTTGCGTCGTCGATGTCGTGCGTCGTGAGAGTACGAACGCGAAGAAATCCGCATTGCATGCGGATTTCTTCGACGTCCGCATGATCGTCTTAGCTCTCTTCGTCGGCATTAATCGATCGCGCTCGATGTGTCTCGAAAGGTCGTTCGGTCGCGCCGCCGGACTCTTGACAGCTTCTCTCTTCGCTCGGTCTTTCGTTGCGAATCGTTGACAGGCGCGCACATGCGACGTAAGGCTGCCCATGTCGAGACGAAAATTTGTTGCGTTCAACGTGTATGTCTCGACGTGAACGCGGGGGAGTTAGACGGCGTGGGTCCTCAGTTCCTTGTGCACAACAGCGCTGACACAGTTGGCGTTATCGTCGTCGAAGACGTGCGCAAGGGACAGAGTCTCACGGGCTTGGTGATGGACTCTGATGACACTGTCACCTTGAAGGCCCTCGACGACATTCCCCTCGGGCACAAGATCGCGCTCAAGAACATCAAGCACAACGAGACTGTCGTTAAGTACGGTCACGACATCGGGCGGGCCGTCGCTCCGATCAGTCTCGGCCGTCACGTCCACGTCCACAACGTCAAGACCAAGAGGTGGTAACCATGGCTAAGAAGGCAAAGAAGAAGTCCGCGAAGAAGGCCACTAAGAAGGCCCCGGCGAAGAAGAAGGCGAAGAAGAAGGCCAAGAAGAAGTAAGCTTCTTTCGGACGCATTTTCTGATATGGCTCAGCGCGTGAGCGCTAAGTCCGCCAAGAGCCGCCGGGGTGCAGCGACTGCGCGCCCCGGCGGTGCGCTCTCGTTCATGGGCTATCGCCGTGAGAACGGGCGCGTCGGTGTCCGCAACCATGTGATCGCGCTGCCGGTCGACGATTTGTCGAACGCGGCCTGCGAGGCGGTTGCGAACAATATTAAAGGTGTCCTCGCCATCCCGCACAGCTATGGGCGGCTGCAGTTCGGCGCGGACCTCGAGCTCCACTTCCGCACTATGATCGGCACCGGGACCAATCCGAATGTCGCCGCCGTGGTGGTGATCGGCATCGAGCCGGGCTGGACGAAGCGGATCGTCGATGGCATCCGGGCCTCGGGCAAGCCCTGCGAGGGCTTCGCGATCGAGGGCAACGGCGACCTTCAGACGATTGCCGTCGCCAGCCGCAAGGCCAAGGAATTCCTGCAGAAAGCCAGCGAGGCCCAGCGCGAGGCGTGCAGGGCCGACGACCTCTGGGTTGCGGTCAAGTGCGGCGAAAGCGACACGACCTCCGGGCTTGCCGCCAACCCGACCGTCGGCAACTTCATCGACAAGGTCGATGCGGTCGGCATGACCACCTGCTTCGGCGAGACCTCGGAGCTGACCGGCGCCGAGCAGGTCTGCGCCAGCCGGGCCGCCAGCAAGGAAGTTCAGAAGAAGTTCCTGAAGACCTGGTCCGACTACAACGAAATGATTCTTCGGAACAAGACGAACGATCTCTCCGACAGCCAGCCGACCAAGGGCAACATCGCTGGCGGCCTGACGACCATCGAGGAGAAGGCGTTCGGCAATCTTGAGAAGATCGGCCGCAAGGCCAAGTTCGTCGACGTCCTCGGCGATGGCGAGACCCCGTCCAAGGGGCCCGGTCTCTACTTCATGAACACCTCCTCGGCTGCGGCCGAGTGCGTGACGCTGCAGGCGGCCGCCGGCTTCGCCGTCCATCTGTTCCCGACCGGCCAGGGCAACGTCATCGGCAACCCGATCATCCCGGTGATCAAGCTGACCGGGAATCCCCGGACCGTCCGGCTGATGAGCGAGCACATAGACCTCGACGTCTCAGACATCCTTCGCGGCAAGATGAACTTCGACAAGGCGGGTGACGCCCTGATCGATATCACCATGCGGGTCGCGAATGGCCGGCTCACCTGCGCCGAGGCTCTCGGGCACCGTGAGTACACGCTGACCAAGCTCTACCGGAGCGCCTGAGGGCCCGCATGGGCCGGAAGACGCTGGCGGAGCTCGAAGCGTTGGCCGCCCGGGCTTTCGTCCGCTCCAAGACCTCCGAGGCAAATGCCCGCTCGGTCGCCCGCGCGCTCGTCGCGGCCGAGGCCGACGGGCTCTCCTCCCACGGGCTTTCGCGTCTCGCGGCCTATTGCGACCAGGCGATCGCCGGCAAGGTCGACGGCTTCGCCGCGCCGAAAGTCGCGCGTCCCAGGCCGTCGGTTGTCGCCGTCGATGCCGCCAGCGGCTTTGCCTTCCCGGCCTTGGATGTCGGCATCGCCGCGGCCGTGCCGGCTGCGCGCGAGACCGGACTCGCCGCGATCCCGATCGGCCGCTCGCATCATTTCGGCGTTGCCGGCCACGCGGTCGAGCGCTTGGCGAAAGCGGGGCTGATTGGCCTCGCGCTCGGGAACTCTCCGGCCGCGATCGCCCCCTGGGGCGGCGCGAGGCCGCTGTTCGGCACCAATCCGATCGCCTTTGCCTGGCCGCGCGCCGGCCGACATCCGCTCGTCATCGATCTGTCATTGAGCAAGGTGGCGCGCGGCCGGATCATGGTCGCGGCGCAGAAGGGCGAGGCGATCCCGGAAGGCTGGGCGCTCGACGCCGAGGGCAAGCCGACCACCGATGCCAAGGCCGCGCTCGGCGGCGCGATGATCCCGATGGGTGACGCCAAAGGTGCGGCGCTGGTGCTCATGGTCGAGCTCCTGGCCGTCGCGCTTACCGGCAGCAATTTCGGCTTCGAGGCATCCAGCTTCTTCGATGCCAAAGGGCCGCCGCCGCATGTCGGGCAGATGCTGCTCGCTCTCGATGTGAGCGCCTTCTCGGCAGACGCCGAGGCGCGGGCGGAAGCCGTCTTCGCCGCAATGGCGGCTCAGCCCGGCGTGCGTCTTCCCGGTGAGCGCCGCTTCAAGCTTCGCGCCAAGGCGAAGGCCGAAGGCGTGGACATTCCCAACGCACTCTTGACCGAGATCGAGCGCCGCGCCGGCTAAAGCGATCGCGCCTTACGCCAGGCTCTTCGAGGCGATCTCGAATACGTCCTTGGAAAGGCCCGGCTCGGCGACGACGCGTTCGAGCTCAGCCTTCATCAGCACCTGGCGGACCTGGTCGTAACGCCGCCAGCGGCCGAGCGGGCCGACGAGGCGCGCGGCGACCTGCGGATTGAACTTGTCGGTCGCGATCACCTGATCCGCAAGGAAGCGATAGCCGCCGCCGGACGCATCGTGGAAGCGAACCGGGTTGGCACCGGCAAAAGTGGAAACAAGAGCGCGGATGCGGTTTGGGTTCTTGCGGTCATAGGCCGGGTGGTCGATCAGCTTGCGTACACGCGCGAGCGCGTCGGCCGAAGGCGCCGATGCCTGGATCGAGAACCATTTGTCGAGCACCAGAGCATCGCCCTTCCAGCGATCGTGAAAGCGGGCGAGCGCCGTCTCGCCCTCGATGCCGCCGAGCTCTGCGAGGCGCGAGAGGCCGGCGACCGAGTCGGTCATGTTGCTGGCGGTCTCGAAATGCAGCGCGGCGCGGCGGCGCGCATCGCGGCTGTCCTCGGCCGTCAGGTAGGCGAGGCAGACATTGCGGAGGCTGCGACGCCCGAGATCGTCGGCCTCGAAGCGGTAGCCACCCGAGAGCCTGTTGGCCTCGTAGAGCGCCCCCCATCGATCAGAAAGCCTTTTCGACAAGGTCTTGCGCAGATGCTCGCGCGCGGCCCAGAGGCCGTCGATGTCGATCTCGCCCATCAGCTCCCCGAGATAGGCGATGCCGGGCAGGGTCGAGGCATCGGCGATCAGTGCGCGGTCCAGCCGCTGGTCGTCGAGCGTGCGCCGGACGGCGTTGACGAACCCATCGGGCACCGTCATCGGCCGGCCGGCCTTGCGATCATCGACCATGCCGAGGATCAGCTTGGCGGCCAGCTGCTGGCCCGCTTCCCAGCGCGCGAAGGCGTCGCTGTCATGAGCCATCAGGAAGCTGAGTTCTTCGTCCGAGCGCAGGGCGGTCAGCTTGACCGGTGCGGAGAAGCTCCGCAGAAGCGACGCGACAGGCGCTTCAGCCACGTCCTCGAAGACGAAGACGTCGCGGGCGGTCTTGACGTCGAGTACGCGGGTCTGAGCGCCAGCCTTGGCCTCGCCGGCCAGGCGAAGCGGCATGTCACGGCCGGCGCCGTCGAGGAGGCCGACCGCGAGCGGGATGTGCATCGCCTGCTTCTCGGGCTGTCCCGGCGTTGCCGGCAGGTTCTGGCCGACCGTCATGGTGTATCGCTTGTTTGCAGCGTCGTAGGTGCCGTCGACCTCGAGCTCCGGCGTCCCGGCCTGCGCGTACCACAGGCGGAACTGAGCGAGGTCGATGCCGGAGGCGTCCTGCATCGCCTGGACGAAGTCGTCGCAAGTCACGGCCTGGCCGTCATGACGCTTGAAGTAGAGGTCCATGCCCTTGCGGAAATTCTCGTGCCCCAGCAGCGTGTGCTGCATGCGCACGACCTCGGCGCCTTTGTTGTAGACGGTCGCCGTGTAGAAATTGTTGATCTCGATGTAGGAGTCGGGGCGCACCGGATGCGCCATCGGGCTCGCATCTTCCGGGAACTGGCCGGCGCGTAGGCCGCGCACCTCGCCGATGCGTGTGGTGGCGGCCGAGCCCATATCGGCCGAGAATTGCTGGTCGCGGAAGACGGTCAGGCCTTCTTTGAGCGAGAGCTGGAACCAGTCCTGGCAGGTGACGCGATTGCCGGTCCAGTTGTGAAAATACTCATGCGCGATCACGGCCTCGATCGCGTGGTAGTCGGCATCGGTCGCGGTATCAGGGTCGGCCAGCACCAGCTTCGAATTGAAGATGTTGAGGCCCTTGTTCTCCATCGCCCCCATGTTGAAGTCGTCGACGGCGACGATCATGAAGATGTCGAGGTCGTATTCGAGACCGTAGACGTCCTCGTCCCACTTCATCGACTTCTTGAGCGAGTCCATCGCGTGTCGGCAGCGCCAGGCATCACCGGGCCGGACATAGATGTGCAGCTTCACCTCGCGGCCGGAGCGGGTGACGAAGGTGTCGTCGAGGGATTCGAGCGGGCCGGCGACCAGCGCGAAAAGGTAGGCCGGCTTGGGGAAGGGATCTTCCCACTTGGCGAAGTGCCTGCCGCCGTCTAGGTCGCCTCGGGCGATCAGGTTGCCGTTGGAGAGCAGTACCGGATGGCTTGCGTGGTCGGCAACGATCATCGTGGTGTAGCGTGACATCACGTCGGGCCGATCGAGGAAGTAGGTGATGCGGCGGAAGCCCTCTGCCTCGCATTGCGTGCAGTACATGTCGCGCGAGACATACAGGCCGGTGAGCTCTGTGTTCTCCTGCGGCTTGATTCGCGTTACGACGTTGAGGGTGAAGCGGTCCGGGACGCCGCGGATTGTCAGAGACTCCGCGTCGACCTCGTGCACCGGCCGCTTGTCGTCGAGCAGAAGCGAAACCAGCTCGATCTTCTTGCCATCGAGGACGAGGTCGGCGGGCTGCGTCTTCGCCGCGGGATTGCGACGGACGGAGAGGCGCGAGGCGACTTCCGTCGAGCCCTTGCCGAGATCCACCTTGAGTTCGATGGAGTCGATCAGGAAGGGTGGCGGCGTGTAGTCCTCGCGGCGGATCTCTTTCGGCGCGGCAGTCATGGCGTCCTCAGGGATGGGCGGTCACGCTCCAGGGGGCGAAGTCATAGCAGATCGTCAGCCGATCCCGAACCAGACGAGCATCGCCGAGACGGTGACGACCGAAAGCACGGTCGAGACCAGTGTCGCCTGGGTCGCCGGCGCGACATAGAGGCCGTAGCGCTGGGCGATGACGAAGGTCAGCGCCCCTGTCGGCAGGGCCGCCATGATCACCGCCGACATCGCCCAGAAGGTATCGAGCGCGAGCACATGGAAGGCGAGCCAGAAGGTGATCGCCGGCTGAACGATCAGTTTAAGAAAGACCAGCCAGCCGGTCTCGCCCTGGGAGCCGCTGCTTGCGTGGGCCACCAACGACAGCCCCATGGCGAAGAGCGCGCAGGGACCGGAGGCGGCACCGAGGATCTCGCAGAGATTGGTGAGCGGCTTCGGCAGCGGCAGCCTGAGCGCCGACCATAGGATGCCGATGGCCGCCGACATCACCAGCGGGTTCTTCAGAAGAGCGACGCCGACATCGCGGAAGATGCGGAGCGGGTTGCCGCTCTTGCTCAAGGAGAACTCGATCAGCACGACCACCGTGCCGACGACCACGGCACCGTTGAAGACCGTGAGGATCAGAGGCGCCAGCGCCCCCTGCTCGCCGAAGGCGGTCAGGAACAGCGGCACGCCCATATAGCCGGTGTTCGAGAAGACCGCGGTCATGGCCTGCAGCGACAGCTCGGCGGCGTGGCGCCGGAACAGGACGAGGCCGGCGACCAGCGAGAGCACGGCCGTGCCGAGCAGGCCGCCGACATAGGCGCCGAGATAGGGCCAGTAGAAGATCTCGGAGAGCGGCACGCGCGCCATCGACAGGAAGAGGAGCGGGGGGAGCGCGAAGTAGTAGACGAAGGCGTTCAGCGCCGCGGTCGAGCCCTGGCCGAGCAGCCGAGATCGGGCGGCGAGATAGCCGCCGAGGATGATGGCGAAGACCGGGAGGCTGACATTGAGGATGGCGTTCACGCCGCCATCCTAGCCGAAGCCCGGGGTACAAGGAGAAAGGGCCGCGGATCTCTCCGCGGCCCCTTCCATAAACATGTCGACGTCGACGGACTTAGAAGTCCATGTCGCCCATGCCGCCCATGCCACCGCCCGGCGGCATCGACGGAGCCGGCTTCTTCTCCGGCTTCTCGGCGACCATCGCCTCCGTGGTGATCAGGAGGCCGGCGACCGAGGCGGCGTTCTGCAGAGCGACGCGCACGACCTTGGTCGGGTCGATGATGCCGCGCTTCACCAGATCCGCATACTCGCCCGACTGGGCGTCGTAGCCCCAGTTGGCGTCCTTCGACTCGAGCAGCTTGCCGACGACGATGGAGCCGTCGGTGCCGGCGTTCTCGGCGATCTGACGGGCCGGAACCTGGATCGCCTTGCGGACGATCTCGACGCCGACGCGCTGGTCGTCGTTGCCCGGCTGGACCTTGCTCAGCGCCTTGATGGCGTAGAGCAGGGCGACGCCGCCGCCCGGAACGATGCCTTCTTCGACCGCGGCGCGGGTCGCGTGCATCGCGTCGTCGACGCGATCCTTGCGCTCCTTCACCTCGACCTCGGTGGCGCCGCCGACGCGGATGACCGCGACGCCGCCCGCGAGCTTCGCCAGGCGCTCCTGGAGCTTCTCACGGTCGTAGTCCGAGGTCGTCTCGTCGATCTGGGCGCGGATCTGGCCGCAGCGGGCCTCGATGTCCTTCTTCTTGCCGGCGCCGTCGACGATCGTGGTGTTCTCCTTCTCGATCGTGACGCGCTTGGCCTGGCCCAGCATGGCGAGGGTGACGTTCTCGAGCTTGATGCCGAGGTCTTCGCTGATGACCTGACCGTTAGTCAGGACGGCGATGTCCTCGAGCATGGCCTTGCGGCGGTCACCGAAGCCCGGCGCCTTCACCGCGGAGACCTTGAGGCCGCCACGGAGCTTGTTGACGACCAGGGTCGCCAGCGCCTCGCCCTCGACGTCCTCGGCCACGATCAGCAGCGGACGCCCCGACTGCACGACGGTCTCGAGCACCGGCAGCAGCGGCTGCAGGCCCGAGAGCTTCTTCTCGTGGATGAGGATGTAGGGGTTCTCGAGCTCGCAGGTCATCTTGTCGGCGTTGGTGATGAAGTACGGCGACAGGTAACCGCGGTCGAACTGCATGCCCTCGACGACGTCGAGCTCGGTCTCGAGGCTCTTCGCCTCCTCGACCGTGATCACGCCCTCGTTGCCGACCTTTTCCATGGCCTTCGAGATCATCTGGCCGATGTCGGCTTCGCCGTTGGCCGAGATGGTGCCGACCTGGGCGACTTCGCTGGAAGAGCTGATCTTCTTCGAGCGCTTGGCCAGATCGTTGACCACTGCCTCGACCGCGAGGTCGACGCCGCGCTTCAGATCCATCGGGTTCATGCCCGCGGCGACGGCCTTGGAGCCCTCGCGGACGATCGCCTGAGCCAGAACGGTAGCGGTGGTGGTTCCGTCGCCGGCCATGTCATTGGCCTTGGAGGCGACTTCCTTTACCATCTGCGCGCCCATGTTCTCGAACTTGTCGGCGAGCTCGATCTCCTTGGCGACGGTGACGCCGTCCTTGGTGATGCGCGGAGCGCCGAACGACTTGTCGATGACGACGTTGCGACCCTTCGGGCCGAGGGTGACCTTCACCGCCTCGGCGAGGATGTCGACGCCGCGCAGCATCCGCGCGCGGGCGTCCGTCGAAAAGCGGACTTCCTTAGCAGCCATTTCTCAAATCCCTCCTTAAGCGGCCTTCTTCTTGGCCGAGGCACCCTCGATGATGCCCATGACGTCGGACTCCTTCATGATGAGGTACTCGACCCCATCGATCTTCACTTCGGTGCCCGACCACTTGCCGAAGAGAATGCGGTCGCCCGCCTTCACGTCGAGCGCCTGGATCTGCCCCTTCTCATCCCGCGCGCCCGGACCGACGGCGACGACTTCGCCCTCCATCGGCTTCTCCTTGGCGGTGTCCGGAATGATGATGCCGCCGGCCGACTTGGTGTCGCCGTCGACCCGCTTGACCACCACGCGGTCGTGCAGCGGCCTGAACTTCATGATGACCCTCCGTCCTTATCTTTCGGTGTCTCTTAAGGGTGACGCTGCTAGCACTCACCCTCAGTGAGTGCCAAGGAAGTAGGCTCGACCAGTTCCCCTGTCAAGAGAAGGGGGAACTTTCGGCAGCACTCTTTTGTCGCGGCTGCTAACTTATTGAAATCGCGTGATTTAATTTGTGACCAGCGGCCGACTCGTGGCACCTTTCCGCGGGTGGAAGGTTTTATCGACGTAGCCCTTTACCCGAAAGGAGCGGAGATGAGCGACTTGGCCCGGCAGCTTGACGGCTACCGCCTGACCACCGCCGAAATCCTCTACCACATGCCCGATCACCCGAAGCTGCTGCAGAGCTATGTGTGGCAGGCCCTCGACTTGGCCCCTCGCTACCCGGTCCTGAAGAAGTTCCTCGATTTCTGGAGCCGCAATCTCGACGGCAAGCTTCACTCGGTGAAGGTGTGCTCGACCGGCATCGTCAAGGCGGCGGAGTTCCGGCTCGTCGGCAGCGAGTTCCGTCTACACTGACGGTGGTAGACTCCACCTCATGAGGGGTGGAGCGCTTTGATCCGTCACCCGATCCTGGGATCGGTCGATCCCAGGCAGGTGATCATGAGCTGGCACACCGGCGCGCGCCGGCGTCCAGGCCTCTCGACCGCCCGGCCGGAATTCCTGACCGTGCTGCCGCGCGATCTCGCTTCCTTCCTCCAGGTCGCCGAATCCTGGTCGACTGCCGCCGAATATCTGCGCACCTATGTCGATGTGCTGCTGCTCGAGGATGACGAGTCCCCGATGCCCGCTGTGCTCGAAGTTCATTGGCTGACCAACCGCCACTTCGAACTCTATGTCGGTCGCCGTCCTAGGACCAAGGCAGCGGCCGGCGGCAACTGGCTGATCATGTCGAACCTGCGCGAGGACGAGCACCTCGATGCGCGCTTGCAGCTGCTCTCGATGATCGAGGCGGTGCAGGGGGCTGCGGCCGCGCGCGGCATGGTCGTCTCCTTCGATCGCCTCCGCGGCGACCGCGGCCCGCTGGTGCGGATCGGGCGTTAGCCGCTTCTGCGGTTGACGCGCGACGCGCGGCTGCGCATTCTAACCGTCTATGCAGTTACAAGCATTCTCGACCGAGCGAGCGTTGACGCGAGGCTGGGCGATCTTCTTCTTCGCCGTCATGTGCCTGATCTGGGGGCTGACCTGGATCGCCATCCGTGCCGGCGTCGAGGTGCTGCCGCCGGTGTTCTTCGCCGCCTGCCGCTTTCTCGCCGCCGGCCCGCTGCTGCTGGCGATGGCGTGGTTCGCCGGCCATCGCGTGATGGTGCGCGGCTGCGGCTTCAAGATCTTCTACACGGCGATGCTGGTGAACACGATCTGCTACGGCCCGCTGTTCTGGGGGCTGCGCTATGTGCCGACCGGCTTCTCGGCGGTCATCAACCTCTCGCTCATCCCGGTCGGTGTCTTCCTCATCGCCGTGCTCGCCGGGCAGGACCGCTTCTCCTGGACGCGGATGGCCGCGGTCGCGCTCGGGGTCGTCGGGCTCTTCGTCATGTTCCAGGGGCGCGCCACGATCGATCCGTCGCCGGAGGCTCTGGCCGGTGCCGTCTCGATCGTCGTCGGCACGCTTTCCTTCTGCCTGGGCTCGGTGTTGACGCGTCCGCTCGCGCGCGAGCTGCCGGCGTTCGTGCTCGCGGGCTGGCATTGCGTCCTCGGCGGCGCCGGCCTCGCCATCGTCTCGTTGTTCCTCGAGGCGCCGACGATCTCCTCCTTCGCCGGTTTCCTCCAACCCTCCGTGCTCGCGGGCTGGGCCTTCCTCGTGCTCGGCGGCTCCATTGTCGCCTACACGATCTTCCTTCGCCTGCTCGTTGCCTGGGGACCGACCGCCGCCAGCGGCTATTCCTTCGTCTCGCCGGCGATCGCGGCCCTGGTCGGCGCGATCGTGCTCAGCGAGCGCTACACGGCTGCCGAGGGCGTCGGTGCGCTGATCATGTTCTCGGCGACGTTCCTGATGCTTCGCACCACCGGACGGAGACCATGACCGAGTTCACGCTCTACGCCCTCGAAGGCTGGGGATCGACGATCGTCGAGGCGGCACTCGCGACAGGCGGCCTCGACTACAAGATCGAGACGGTCGATCCGCGCGGCGAAGGCCAGGACCGGCTTCTCGCGCTCAACCCGCTCGGCCAGCTGCCGACACTGGTGCTGCCCGACGGCCGCGTCATGACCGAGAGCGCGGCGATCGTCCTTCACATCTCCGAGCTTCGCCCGGAAGCGGGCCTCGCACCGCCGGCGGATGACCCGATCCGTCCGGAGTTCCTGCGCTGGCTGATCTTCCTGGTCGCCGCCGTCTATCCGACCTTCGCCGTCGGAGATGTTCCGCACAAGTGGATCGCCGGCAAGAAGGCGCAGGCCGAGCTCTCGCGCGGCGCGATAGAGCGGCGCTGCCGGAACTGGCGGATGGTCGAGGCGGCGGCCAAAGGGCCGTGGTTCCTCGGTGAGCGATTCTCGGCGATCGACCTCTACATCGGCGCCATGACCCATTGGCGTCCGGGACGCGCCTGGTTCGAGGCGAACTGCCCGAAGCTCCACGCGATCGCGCTCAAGGCCGATGCCCATCCCGGGCCGGCCAAGGTGTGGAAACGGAACTTCGACTAGGCCGCGACCGGGCGGCGGCCGATTTCCTTGAGGCAGTGGTCGATCCAGAGGGCGGCAAGCTTCTCCTGCGCGCCGTTCTGCGAAAGCCTTGCGCGCAGCATGTCGAAATCGACCGTGCCCAGCGGTTGATCCTGATTGAAGCAGGAGAAAACCACCGTCTCCTTGCCCGTCACCGGATCGACCTGCGTCTGCAGGCACTGGGCGCAGATCTCCTTCATCATGCATTGCATCGGCGAGTTGATCGAGGCGATCGCGACCAGGCTCGGCTTGAGATAGGCCTTGAGCACGCCTTCGCGAGCATCGGCGACCGCCGACATCATGCGGTCCGAGCCGATGACGATCAGCCGGTCGGCCTGCTTCGGATCGATCGGCCTGGCGCCGAGCTGGCCGCGGGCATAGGCGGTCATCGCCTCGATGATGTTGCCGGTGAAGCTGAGATCCTGCGGCCGGGTCGGCGTCAGGCCGCCCTGGTCGCAGGACCAGACGATGACGTCCGCTGCCGCCTCGATCTCCTCGACCTTATAGCGGTCGTCCGCGCTCTTGTAGCCGGCGAAGTAGAGTACCTTTGAGCCGTGGGCGCGAAGTGCCGCGCCGATCGAGAACAGGACCGCGTTGCCGAGGCCTCCGCCGACCAGAATCGCGGTCTCGCCCGCCGGCGTTTCCGTCGGCATACCCGTCGGGCCCATCAGGATCACCGGCTCGCCTGCCTGTAGCTCGGCGCAGAGATCGGAGGATCCTCCCATCTCCAGCACGATGGTCGAGACCAGGCCTTCCTTGCGGTCGACCGAGGCGCCGGTGACGGCAAGCCCCTCCATGGTCAACACCGTCGAGTCGGCGCGCCGCGCTCGCGTCTCGTAGTTCTGCAGGCGATAGAACTGGCCCGGGTGGAAGGCATTTGCCGCGAAGGGCGCCTTGATCACGATCTCGACGATGTTGGGTGTCAGGCGATGGATCGCATGGACGCGGGCGCGTAGCCCGTCGTCGAGCCTGGCGAACATCTCCTGGCGCGTGACTGGCGTCGGCGCGCGCTTCGCCAGGGTGCGGCTGACCACCGGATAGCCCTGCTTGGTGCCGCCCATCGCCTTGACGACATTGCCGGCGAAGGTCGGATGCAGATCGCCGAAGAAACTAAGCGCGCGGCCATCGGCCTCGATCGCCAGCAGGACATGCGGCGTCTCCGGCTTGGCAATGCGCTCGGGCGTCACCGGCTTGCCGTCCTCGTCGAGGGTGCGGAAGTACTTACCGTCGAGCTCGATACGGCCGTCCATCTCGCGCGCGAGCACCGTGTTGGGCTGCGTACCCGCCGCCATCAGCACAGAGCGGGCGGGCAGGTGCACCGAAGTGCCGTCGCGCTCGAAGACGACGGCGCGGGCATGCTCGTAGACATCGACCTCGACCTCGACCGGGGTCAGGTTCTCGGCGAAGCGGATGCCTTCCTCGAGCGCCTTCTCGACCTCTTCGTGATTGAGAGTGTAGCTCGGCGCGTCGATCATCCGCCGGCGATAGGCGATAGTGACGCCACCCCACTCATCGATCAGCTTGTCCTTGTCCGCTCCCGGCGCAGCGAGCGCTGCCGCATGGGCGAGAAACTCCTCGGAGACCTCGGCCTCCTCCAGCGTCCAGCCCGCCCGCACCGCGTCGACGCCGCGCTCGGCGACCAGCTCTTCGTAGCGCTGCCGGAACTTCTCGACCTGGATCGGATAATAGGCCCGCGTCTCGGTCGCGGTGTCGATCGCGGTCAGGCCACCGCCGATGACGACGGTGGGAAGCCGGATCTGGAGATTGGCGAGGCTCTCGCCCTTGGCCGCGCCGGTGAGCTGCAGGCCCATCAGGAAGTCGGAGGCGGCGCGCACGCCGCGCGCGAGCCCGTTCTTCATCGAGACGATGGTCGGCCGCCCGGCACCCATGCAGAGAGCGATGTGATCGAAGCCGAGCGCGAAGGCGCCGTCGACGGTCAGCGTGCCGCCGAAGCGCACCCCGCCATACATCGCAAACTCGGCGCGGCGTTCGAGCAGGAGGCGCACGATCTTGAGGAAGTTCTTGTCCCAGCGGACCGTGATGCCGTACTCGGCAACGCCGCCGAAGCCGGCCATAACGCGGTGGTCGAGCGGCTCGTTGAGCACGCTGATATCGCGGATCGGCTGGAACGGGACGCGGCGGCCGAGGGCCTCGACGCCGGATATCTCCGCCGGCAAGGGCTCGATCTTGAGGCCGTCGATCGCGGCGACGGCGTGGCCGTCATTGACCAAGTGATGCGAGAGATTGAAGCCGGCGGGGCCGAGGCCGACCACGAGCACCTTGTAGCCCGAATCCGGCTTCGGCAGCGGCCGGCGGATGTTGAGCGGGTTCCAGCGCGTCAGCAGACCGTAGATCTCGAAGCCCCAGGGCAGCGACAGCACGTCCTTCAGCGTCCGCGTCTCGACCTGCGGAATGTCGACCGGTTCCTGCTTCTGGTAGATGCAGGCCTTCATGCAGTCGTTGCAGATCCGGTGCCCGGTCGCGGCGCAGAGCGGGTTGTCGATGGCGACGATGGCGAGCGCGCCGACCGAGTTGCCCTGGCTCTTCACCAGGTTCATCTCGGAGATCTTCTCCTCGAGCGGGCAGCCCGCGAGCGGGATGCCGAAGGCGCTCTTCTGGAACTGCCCAGTCTTGCGGTCCTTGAGGCCTTTCGAGCAGCTGTCCTTGCCCTGGTTGTGGCACCAGATGCAGTAATTCGCGTGGTCGAGCGCGCCCTTGAGATCCATGCCGGCATCGGTCAGCGCGAAGCCCTCGCGGCGGCGCCAGTGATGCGGGTCGAGGCGCAGCATCTCGACGCCGTCATGCACGATGGTCTCGACCGGGACCAGATGCATGGGATCGACCTTGCGCGGCGCCTTGAACAGCACGCCGCGGCGATGCTTGGCCTTGCCCTCGGCCGTGTGCACCGCCCAGCCGGCGTATTTCTTGGCGACTTCGATCGCGTCCGCGTTGGCCGCTTCGTCCGCAAGCCAGCGCGTGACGGCGATGGCGTAGCTCTCCTCGGTCAGCGTGCCGCCGATCAGCGCTTCGAGGTTGCGGGTGAGCGCTGCGCCGTCGAGGCCGGCGGCGGTCTCGGCATTCACTTCCTTGACCGCGCGCCGCTGCACGAACAGGCGCTTCACCTCGTAGAGCGGTGCCAGTGCGTCATGACGGGCGGCGAGAGCACGGACCTCCGCCTCGATACGGAAGAGGTGGGCCGTGAAATCCTCGAGATGCGGCGCCAGGTCGATGACGAGCTGGGATTCGTCCTTGGCCGCCAGGCTGTCCGGCTGGGCGCGCGCCGTCATCAACCGGTTGAAGAGGCCGGCGTCGGACTCCTTCAGATGCGCAGTGAACTTCCCGTCCAGGCGGACAAGCCCATTACGGTCGTAGAGATCGGCAAAGGCAAAGCCGTCGGCGAGCTGAAGCGTCTCGGTCAAGTCGGGAATCCGCGTCTCGGGAAGCAGAGGAGGTAGCGCGAAATATGGGGATCGTCACTCCGATTCGGCGACGGTTTTCGTCTCTTTTCGCTCCGCTTTCGACAATAATTCAATGGTTCGGAGCCGCGCGACGCTTGGTCGCTCTGGTGCCGCCCGGAGCCCCTTCGCATAATGCGGCCATGTCGGAAGCCTCGTCCCGTCCCGTCGTCGCCTGGCTTTTCCTCACCGCGGCCATGGTCTTCGCCATGGCGATCATCGGTGCAATCACGCGGCTGACCGAGTCCGGTCTGTCGATGGTCGAATGGCGGCCGCTGATCGGCGCGCTGCCGCCGCTCTCGGAGGCCGACTGGCAGAAGCTGTTCGCCGAGTACCAGTCGACGCCGGAGTTCCAGAAGCTCAATTCGTGGATGGGGCTCGACGATTTCAAGACCATCTTCTGGTGGGAGTACATCCATCGGCTCTGGGGCCGGCTGATCGGGCTGGTCTTCGCGCTGCCGCTCGCCTGGTTCTGGTGGAAGGGCCGGCTCGCCCCCTGGCTCAAGCCCTGGCTGCTCCTGGCGCTCGTGCTCGGCGGGCTGCAAGGCGTGGTCGGCTGGTGGATGGTGGCTTCGGGCCTCGTCGACGCCCCGCATGTCAGCCATTACCGCCTCGCCACGCATCTCGGCCTTGCGGTCCTGGTCTACGGCCTGCTTTTGGCCCTGATCGAGCGCCTCGATCCGGCGCCACGGCTTCAGGCGTCACTGGGGTTTCGGCGCATGTCGGCGGTCCTCGCCGCCTTTGCCTTCGTCGTGATCCTGTCGGGCGCGCTGGTCGCCGGGCTCGATGCGGGGCTCGTCTACGACACCTTCCCGCTGATGGGCGATCAGTGGATCCCGGACGAAGTGCGCCTGGCCGGCGACGCCGGGACCTTCTTCGCGACGCCAGCTGCCGTGCAGTTCCTGCATCGCTGGCTCGCCAAGCTGCTGGCGCTCGGCATCCTCGTGTTCTGGGTGCGGGCTCGGCGCGAATCGCTGTCGCCGGCGCAGCGCATCCCCGTGGAGCTCCTGGCGGCGATGGCGGCGGTTCAGGTGAGCCTGGGTATCCTGACGCTGCTCATCCACGTGCCGGTCGGGCTCGCGGCCGCGCATCAGGCGGGTGCCCTGGTCCTCTTCGGTCTGCTCATTTGGTGCTCGGGCCGGCTTCGGCGCATCTAATCGGTCCCTTCGGTTTTATACTGCGCATCAACTGACCGGGGGCATGGATGTCGCGCGCGCAGGCTTCGATCGCTTCGGCAGCTCCCTGGTGGCAGGCGGTCCGCGGCGACCGGCTGACGATCCAGGGCGGCGTCCCCCTGAACGGCCGTTACGAGGTGAGCGGCGCCAAGAACGCGGCGCTCCCCTTGATGGTGGCTGGCCTGCTGACGCCCCACCTCGTCACCCTCCGCGGCCTGCCGGCCAGCCTCGACGTCGCCATCCTCTCAGCGCTGCTCCAGAGCCTCGGCGTCGGCCTCCAATGGTCGAATACCGGCGATGGGTTGTCCTTGACCATGTCGGCCGACCGCGCCCGCGCCGGTGCGATCGATGCCGAGCTGGTCCGCCGCATGCGGGCCTCGGTCCTGCTGATGGGCGCTCTTCTGGGGCGCACTGGCGAGGCCGACATACCGATGCCCGGCGGCGATGCGATCGGGCTCCGCGGCATCGACTTCCACCTCGCGGGCTTCCGCGCGATGGGCGCCACGGTCGAGATCGTCGACGGCGTCGTCAGGGCGCGAGCGCCGAACGGCCTCAAAGGCACCGAATACGTCTTCCCGCGAGTCTCCGTCGGCGCGACCGAGAACCTGATGCTGGCCGCCGTGCTGGCCGACGGACCGACCGTGCTGCGCAACGCGGCGCTGGAGCCGGAGATCGCCGATCTCGCCTACTGCCTGACCGGCATGGGCGCCAAGATCGACGGCATCGGCACGGACATGCTGGTGATCCATGGCGGCCTGCCGCTTGCTGGCGTCGTCCATCGCGTGATGCCGGACCGCATCGAGATCGGGACCGTCGCCTGCGTTGCGGCCATGACCGGCGGCGAGATCACGATCAGCAATGCCAATCGCGCGCTTCTCGGCGCGGCGGCGCCGGCGCTCGAGTCGGCTGGCATCACCCTCAAGGACAGCGGCGACGGGCTGATCATCGCCCGCCGGACCGGCGACCGGCTCAACGGCATCGATCTCGTAACCCAGCCCTATCCGGGCGTGGCAACCGACCTGCAGGCGCCGATCATGGCGATGCTGACGCTGGCGGACGGCGCCAGCAGCATCACCGAGACAATCTTCGACCAGCGCTTCCGCCACGTCGATGAGCTCCGGAAGATGGGAGCCAACATCGTCGTCCGCGGCTCGACCGCGGTGATCCGCGGCGTGCCCAGGCTGACCGGTGCGTCGGTGACCGGAACCGACGTGCGAGCCGCGGCGGCTCTGCTGATCGCCGGCCTCGCGGCCGAAAGCGAGACCGTGCTGGCCGGCCTCGACCACCTCGATCGCGGCTACGACGCGATCGTCGCCAGGCTGACCCAGCTCGGTGGCCGGATGGTCAGGTCGTAGTTACTGCCTTTTCGAGCATCGCGCTCAAGAGCACGTTGCAGCCGGCAGTAAGATCCTCCGGCTTCGCGTTCTCGACCTCGTTGTGGCTGATGCCGTTCTCGCAGGGCACGAAGATCATCGCCGTCGGCGCCACGCGCGCGACATAGACGGCATCGTGGCCGGCGCCCGAGACGATCTCGCGCGAGGGGTAGCCCAGCCGCTCGGTCGCCTTGCGCAAGGCATCGACGCAGGCGGCATCGAAGGGCGTCGGCGGGAAGTACCAGAAATCCTTGATCTCGACCGTGAGGCCGGAGGCATGCGCGATCTCGCGGCAGACCCGCTTCAGCTCGCGGTCCATTTCGGAAAGCGTCGAATCGTCGGGGTGACGGAAGTCGACGGTGAAGAAGACCTTGCCCGGGATCGTGTTGCGACTGTTCGGGCTCGACTGGATGAAGCCGACGGTGGCGCAGGCGTAGGGCAGATGCGCGAGCCCGATGCGGTTGACCGCGTCGATCATGCGCGATGCGCCGACCAGCGCGTCCTTGCGCCGCGGCATCGGCGTCGGGCCGGCATGGGCTTCCTGCCCGGTGACCGTGATCTCGTACCAGCGCTGACCCTGCGCGCCTGTCACCACGCCGACGGTCTTGCCCTCGGCCTCCAGGATCGGGCCTTGCTCGATATGCGCCTCGAAATAGGCGGTGAAAGGCCGGCCGCCGACCTTCGCGTCGCCAGCGTAGCCGATGCGCTTCAGCTCGTCGCCGAGGCGCCTGCCGTCGATGTCTTGTTTGGCCTCGATCTCCTCGACCGGCCACACTCCGGCGAAGACGCCGGAACCCATCATCGCCGGCGAAAAGCGCGAGCCTTCTTCATTGGTCCAGACCGCGACCTCGATCGGCGCCTCGGTCTCGATGCCGTGGTCGTTGAGGGTGCGGACGACCTCGAGCCCGGCGAGCACGCCATAGACGCCGTCGAAGCGCCCGCCCGTGGGCTGCGTATCGAGATGACTTCCGGTGACGACCGGCGGGCGGTTCCCATCTCGGCCGGGGCGCCGGATGAAGACGTTGCCGATGCGATCGACCGAGACGGTGCAGCCCGCCTCCTTGGCCCAGGAGACGAAGAGATCGCGGCCCTCGCGATCCAGGTCGGTCGCGGCCAGGCGCGCGTTCCCGCCCTTGGCCGTGGCGCCGATCTTCGCCATCTCCATCAGGCTCTTCCAGAGCCGGTCGCCGTCGATCGCGAGGTTGCGCTTCATCGCCTCTCCCCTGGCAGCCGGCCCATTGTAGCGGGCGCGAGGCCATCGGATACTCCCGCTGCATGCGCGTCTTCTATTCCCCCGATCATCTCCGCCACGACCCGAAGAGCTTCATCTTCCGCGGCAAGGTCGTCGACAGCCCCGAGAAGCCGGAGCGGGCCGAGGTGCTGCTCAAGGCGCTGAGCGCAGCCGGCCATCGCATCGAGACGCCGAAGCAACATGGCACCGCCGCGGTCGAGGCGGTTCACGATGCGGGCTATCTCGCCTTCCTGAAGGACGGGTACCGGGCGTGGCAGGGATTGCCGGGCGCCTCAGCCGAGATCGTGCCGAACGTTCACCCGGGCCGGAACATGGCGACGCTGCGCGCGCATCCGGTGGCGCAGGCCGGATGGTACGTGGCCGACACCGCCTGCCCGGTCGGCGAGGGCACCTGGATGGGCGCCCTCGCTGCCGTGGACTGCGCGTTGTCGGCGACCGAGGCCGTGGTCGCCGGCGAACGTGCCGCCTATGGGCTCTGTCGCCCGCCTGGCCATCACGCATATGCCGATCAGGCGGGAGGCTTCTGCCTGCTCAACAACGTCGCGGTCGCGGCCGAGGTTGCGGCCAGGGCGAAGGGCCGCGTCGCCATCCTGGATGTCGACGTGCATCACGGGAACGGTACGCAAGGAATCTTCTGGCGCCGGCCTGACGTGCTGTTCGTCTCGCTGCACGCGGATCCAGCTGTCTACTATCCGTTCTATGCTGGCTATGCGGAAGAGACCGGCGCCGATGCCGGGGCCGGCGCGACCTTCAACCTGCCGCTGCCGCCTGGGACCGGCGACGATGCATATCTGAGTGCGCTGTCCCGCGCGCTCGATCGCATCCGGGCCTTCCAGCCGGAAGTCCTGCTGATCTCGCTCGGCTTCGATGCGGCGGCGGACGATCCGCTGGGCGTGCTCAAGATTTCGACCGAAGGGTTCCGGCGGATCGCAGTGGCGATCGAGGCGCTCGGGCTGCCGGCGATCCTGATCCAGGAAGGCGGCTATCTCGCCGCCAGTCTCGGACCGAACGCGGTCGCCTTCCTCTCGGCCTTCGAGCGCTAGCGGATCTCGCGTATATAGCCGACAAGGAAGCGCCGGATATTGGTGTCAAGCTGCTGATCGAGATCGCGCATCACGCCCTCGACCAGCTCGTAATGCACGCGGTCGAGCTCGTTCGGCGAGATGCCTTCGGCGACGGTGCGGCTCCGTTCGGCCCTAGCGGTCGCGATGGCGTCGCTCGGCATGTTGCCGGAGCCGGGCCGTACCGCGACCGTTGCCTCGACGATGACCTCGTAGCGCGCCGCCTGCTCCTTGGTGAACACGCCCTGCACGCCCGGCGTCACGCGCAGCGAATGCTCAAGCATGCGTGCATCCTTGACGGTGACGATCGCGACGCCGCTGTTGCCGACCGGGACCAGCCGGTCGCGCGCCCAGCGCTCGATGGCGCGCGCGGGCGGCACCACCACCTGATGCTCGATATTGGGCAGCCGGAAGGGCGGCTGGTACTGGTCGACGACCTGGACATTGGCGACATCCATCAGGAAGCGCGGCCGGTCGGTGAAGGTCATGTCGGGAAGGCGCACCGGCGCCGGTGCCGCGCAGGCCGGAAGAACGACGACGGCGAGAAGAGCGAGCTTCCTGAACAGGGACATGCGTGGCCTCGTCTCGGTGTGTGAGCGACATGTAACGCCGCAGCCCGGGCGTTCAACGGCACTCGGGAGAGCACAACAGAAATATCACACCCTGGTACCGCGAAGGCGAGTCAGCTCGCCCGCAGCGCCTGGACCTCGGCTTCCGAGAAGATGTTGCTGGCGTTGCAGAACTGGCAGGTGACGATGAATCGGCCATCGACCATCAGCTCGGGCAGCTCCGTCGCCGGTACCAGGCGCAGCGCACCCTCGGCACGCTCGCGCGAGCAGCGGCAGCGGGCTTCGACCGGCCGCGGGCGGAACACGCGCACGCCCTCGGCATGGAACAGTCGATAGAGGATGTCCTCGGCCTTGAGATCGGGGTCGAGAAGCTCGTCTTCTGTCAGGCTGGCAAGCAGGTGCTCCGTCCGATTCCAGGCATCGGGGTCCAGGCTTTCGCCGGGAAGCCGCTGGACCATCAGTGCCGTGGATCGCCACGCGGTCGAGAGGCCGGAAGCCATCAGGAGCTTGGTCTTGAGCTGCTCGGATTGCTGGAAATAGTGGTCGACCGCGCCGGCCAGCGTGTCCTCGCCAAGGGCGACGATGCCCTGGTAGCGCTCGGTATCGGGGCCCTGGTCGATGGTGAAGGCAAGCTGGCCTTCACCGACGAGCTGGTCGAGCCGCCGCTCGTCGACGGCGATCGGGCGGCCGCTGAGCTGGGCATAGCCGCGAAGATGCCCCGCCGAGGTCATGTCGACGACGAGCAGCTTGATCGGCCCGTTGCCCTTGGCCTGGATCGAGAAGACGCCGTCGAACTTGAGCGAGGAGCCGACCGCCGAGGTGAGCGCCAGCGCCTCGCCGAGGAGCCGGCTGACCGGCCGCGGATAGGCGTGCTGGCGGAGGATCGTGTCGAGCGCCGGTCCCAGGCGCGCGATCCGGCCGCGGATGTTCAGGGCATCGATCTGGAACGGCAGCACCACGTCGTCGGTGTGCTCGGCACCGATCGTCTCCGCCTTCAACGCCATCCTAAGAGAGACACCACGAGAGTATCGCCTTCTGTACGTGGAGGCGGTTCTCCGCCTCGTCCCAAACTACCGACTGCGGCCCGTCGATCACCGAGGCGGTGACTTCGTCGCCGCGATGAGCCGGCAGGCAATGCATGAAGATGGCGTCGGGCTTGGCCAATTTCATCAGGCGATCGTCGACGCGGTAGGGCGCGAGCAGATTGTGGCGGGTCTCGCCCTGGGTCGTGTCGTTCATCGACACCCAGGTATCGGTGACGACGCAGTCCGAGCCGCGCGCGGCGGCATCGGCGTCCTCGGTCACCGAGACCTTGCCGCCCTGGCTCTGGGCCCAGCGGATCAGATTGTCCGGCGGGTTGAGCTCGGCCGGGCAGGCGAGGCGGAGTTCGAAGTCGAAGCGGACGGCGGCATGCACCCAGGAGGCGGCGACGTTGTTGCCGTCGCCCGACCAGGTGACGACCTTACCTTTGATCGGGCCGCGATGCTCCTCGAAGGTCATGACATCGGCCATTAGCTGGCAGGGATGGCTGTTGTCGGTGAGGCCGTTGATCACCGGCACTGTCGCGTACTGGGCGATCTCGTGCAGCTTCCAGGGCTGGAAGGTCCGCATCATGATCACGTCGACGTACCGGGAGAGCACGCGCGCGGTATCGGCCGGGGTCTCGCCGCGGCCGCTCTGCATCTCCGCGGCCGAGAGCATGATGGTCTCGCCGCCGAGCTGGCGCATGGCGACATCGAAGCTGACCCGCGTGCGGGTCGAAGGCTTCTCGAAGATCATCGCCAGCGTCTTGCCTTCGAACTGGCGCGTGCGCTTGCCGGCCTTGAGCTCGCGCTTCATCTGGGCGCCATCGTCCAGAATGGAACGGAGGGTCTTCGCCTCGAACGCGTCGAGGTCCAGAAAATGCTTGGGCGACATGGGGCGTCGTCAGGCGGCGAGCTGCGATGCGGCCTTGTCGATCTTCTCGACCGCCTCGCGGACATGGGACTCGTCGATGATCAGCGGCGGCACCAGGCGCACGACGTTCTCGCCGGCACCGACGGTGAGCATGCCGTTCTCGCGAAGCTTGTCGACGAGCTGCGTATTGGGCACATGGCAGCGGAGCCCGACCATGAGCCCGGCGCCGCGCACCTCGATGAACACCTTCGGGTGGCGCTTGACCACGCCCTCGAGCTCCTTCCAGAGCAGGCGCGCGATTTTGTCGACGCGCTCGAGGAATCCCGGCTCCAGCATCACGTCCATGACTGCGTTCGCGACCGCCATCGCCAGCGGGTTGCCGCCGAAGGTCGAGCCATGGGTGCCGGCGGTCATGCCGACCGCTGCCTTGTCGGTGGCCATGAAGGCTCCAACCGGGAAGCCGCCGCCGAGGCCTTTGGCGATGCACATCACGTCCGGCGTGACGCCCGCCCATTCATGGGCGAAGAGCTTGCCGGAACGGCCCATGCCGCACTGGACCTCGTCGAAGACGAGCAGCACGCCGAACTCGTCGGCGATCTTGCGGAGCTCGCGGAGATAGGAGAGCTGCGCCGGCTTGATGCCGCCCTCGCCCTGCACTGGCTCTACCAGGATGGCCGCGGTGTTGCCGTCGATCGCGGCCCGAAGCTCGTTCAGATTGCCGAAGGCGACCTGCTTGAAGCCTTCAACAGCCGGATCGAAGCCCTTCAGATACTTCTCGTTTCCGGCGGCGGCGAGGGTGGCGAGCGTGCGGCCATGGAAGGCGCCGCTGCAGCCGATCACCGTGAACTTCTCAGGATGGCCGGTATCGTCGTGATACTTGCGCACGAGCTTGATAGCACCCTCGAGCGCCTCGGCGCCCGAATTGCAGAAGAAGACCTTGTCGGCGAAAGTGTGCTTGGTCAGCTTCTCCGCCAGCTTCTCCTGCTCGGGGATGCGGTAGAGGTTGGAGACGTGCCAGAGCTTGGCGCCCTGATCGGCCAGGGCCCTGACCAGCTTCGGATGCGAATGGCCGAGCGCGTTGACGGCGATGCCGGCGGCGAAATCGAGGAAGCGTCGGCCGTCGGTCGCGTAGAGATAGGGGCCTTCGCCTCTCTCGAAGGCGATATCGTAGCGACCATAGGTCGGCATCACGGCGGCGGCGGTCACGGTCGGCTCCCGGAAGAATGAGCCCCCGAACCATGGGCCGGGGGCGGAAGCCACCAACTATCCGGGCGGTCCGCGACCCTGTCAACCGCACGACCAGCTTGATCCGGGGCTCCGGGGCCGGTAGGTGGGGCGGCCCGGAACAGGGAGAAGGCATTGAAAATCTGCATCTATGGCGCCGGCGCGGTCGGCGGGCACGCGGCGGCGCTTTGGGCTAGGGCCGGGCACGACGTGACGGTGATCGCGCGCGGCAGCCAGTTGGACGCGATCCGCGAGAAGGGCCAGCTCAGCTACATCGCCAAGGACGAACGCTTCACCGCGCCGGTCCGGGCCGCGGCGACGCCGGAGGAAGCCGGCGTCCAGGACGTGGTGATCCTGACGGTGAAGGCGCCGTCGCTCGGCGAGGTTGCCGGGAGGCTCGGACCTCTGCTCGGATCGGAGACGCCGATCGTCGCTGCGCTCAACGGTATCCCCTGGTGGTTCTTCTCAGGCATAGGCGGCGCGCTCGAGGGGCGGCGGCTGTCGACCCTGGATCCCGATGGTCGCCTCGCCGCCGGCATCCCGATCGACCGCGTCATCGGCTGCGTCCTCTACATCGCCGCCGAGGTGACGGCGCCGGCCGAGATTACGCACTCCTTCGGCGGCCGCTGGGTGCTGGGCGAGCCCAAGGGTGGAGTGACGCCGAGGCTCGAGCGCCTGGTCAGGGAGATGACGGTTCCCGGCCTCACCATGCAGGGTTCGGCCGCGATCCGCGGCGATATCTGCCACAAGCTGATCGGCAACATGTCGGGCAACACGGTGAGCGCGCTCACCTATGCGACCTCGATCGAGATGCTGGAGCATCCGCAGACGAGCGAGGTGGTCATGGCGATGCTGAGGGAAGGAATCGCCGTCTCCAAGGCCCTCGGCGTCACCATCCCTGGCTCCGTCGAGGAGCGCGTCGGCATCATGAAGAGCCTCGGCAGCTTCAAGAGCTCGACGCTTCAGGACGTCGAGCGCGGCCGTCCGATCGAGGCCGACGGCCTGATCCTCTCGGTGCAGGAGATCGCGCGGATGATCGGGGTTCCGACCCCGACCATCGATGTGATCGGCGCGCTGATCGCGCTGCGGGCGAAGACGCTGCTCAGGGCGCCGAGCGCTTGATCGCGGCGAGGCTGGCGCCGACCGCGACCAGCGCACCGCCGGAAAGACGCTCGCGCCAGATCGCGACCTTCGGCCCGACGAAGGCGCGGCGGCCCTGCGCCGCAAGCCAGCCATAGACGGCGAGCACCGGCATCTCGGAGAGCACGCAGGCGGCGGCGAACAGCGCGTATTGCAACAAGAGGTCGCCTGACGGATCGATGAACTGCGGCATCAGCGCGCCGAAGAACAGCACCGATTTCGGATTGGCGAGCTGGGTCAGCACGGCCTGGACGAAGGGCTGGGTCAGAATGCCGGCATAGGCACGTTGCGGTTCGGCGGCGCGCGTCGACTGCCAGATCGTCCGGATCCCGATATAGATCAGGTAGGCGGCTCCGGCATACTTGACGATGTGGAACAGCGTCTCGGAGGTGGAAAGGATGGCGCCGAGGCCGACGGCGGAGAGCAGGAAGTAGATGCCGTTGCCTGCCTGCGCGCCCAGCGCGGCTTTCAGCGAGACGCCCCAGCCGGACTTCATGCCGTGCGAGACCGTCAGCAGCACCGCCGGTCCGGGCGTGATCGCGAACAAGGTCTGGGTCAGGGTGAACCCGCATTTCCCAGATGAACCATTGAACTGGGCGGCGTCGAATCCATTTGAGCCATAGGACGCAACGTCTTGTCTCATTGGACCGGGGTCGCAGATGGAGCATCTG
>Ga0194132_10002326_pt1 | contig 35995 bp, 33 predicted proteins | sample TA2KigOf80mmetaG_FD_148612 | JGI IMG/M metagenome (GOLD analysis project Ga0194132, IMG submission 148612) | Freshwater microbial communities from Lake Tanganyika, Tanzania - TA2015054 Kigoma Offshore 80m | ecosystem: Environmental > Aquatic > Freshwater > Lake | place: Tanzania: Lake... | reverse complement strand
GGCTGCGCTACGCCGATCGGCTTCGCCGGCCACGCTCCAACTAGCGCAACGGCCAACTCTGAACTAACATTCAACCTGGATCACTCGATGGGGGCCGATCAATCCCGGGCGCGGCAAGAGTTCTCTTATCGGCGGCGGCCTCTTTGGCGGAGCTGGGCCCTGCAGCGATTGTCCTGGCCGATTGCGGAGCGACAGCGAGGATGTTTCTTCCCGCAGCCTTGGCCTGGGCGGTGGTAATCGGATGACGGGCGCCGCTCGGCGGCCGCTGTAGCTTTCGTCAGCCCTTCGGCGGCGCCTGTGCCGGATGACCGGCCACCGCCGGATGGTCGAGGGTGCTCGGCCCCTTGGCCAGGGCACCGCCGGGCTCGCCCCAGCCGGTGACCGCGGGCCCGAAGAATTCGGCGTTCACCGCCACGAAGTTCCTGAAGCGCTCGGGGATGTCGTGGTCCTCGTAGATCGCGTCGACCGGGCAGACCGAGAGACAGAGCCCGCAATCGATGCACTCGGTCGGGTGGATGTACATCATCCGCCCGCCGATATAGATGCAGTCGACCGGGCAGGCCTTCATGCAGGCGCCGTCCTTGACGTCGATACAGGCGGCGGTGATGACGTAGCTCATCGGCCGGCGCCGCGCTCAGCGGCCTTTCCACACCGGCTTGCGCTTCTCCTGGAAGGCGCGCACACCCTCGAGCCCGTCCTCGGATTCGAGCGAGGCGACCAGGGCGGGCAGGCGCTGGCCTTGCGCCTCCACCGGCGAGAGGTGCTTGGTGCGCTTGACCACCTGCTTGATCGCCCGCACCGAGAGCGGCGCGCAGGCCAGGATGTCGGCCGTCCAGCGCTCGATCGCCTCGTCGAGTTTCGCCCGCGGCACCACCTCGTTGACGATGCCGAGCTTCGCCCATTCGGCGGCAGGGAGCCGCCGGGCGGTCAGCAGCACGCCCATCGCCAGCTTCTCCGGGATCATGCGTGACAAGAGGATCATGCCGCCGTCGAGCGGCAGGCGGCCGACCCTGGGCTCGGGCAGGCCCATCGTGGCTTCCTCGGCGGCGACGACGATGTCGCAGCCCAGCACCATTTCGAAGCCGCCGCCCAGCGCATGGCCGTTGACCCGGGCGATCACCGGCACGTCCAACGTGGTGCGCAGACTGAGGCCGCCGAAGCCGCCGGGCCGGTTATCGGCCCAGTAGGCGACGCCCTCCTTGCCTACGTCCTTGAGGTCGGCGCCGGCGCAGAAAGCGCGCTCGCCCGCACCGGTGAGCACGACGACGCGGATGTCGCTGCGTCTCTCGATCTCGTCCCAGATGCGGCGCATCTCCGCTTCCGTGGCGGTGTTGACGGCGTTGAGCGCCTCGGGCCGGTCGATGGTGACGCGCGCGATGTGCTCGGCGACGGTGAAATTGACGGTCACTGGACCACGCCTTCGCCCGCCAGTTTCTCGATGCGCGCGCCATCGTAGCCGAGCTCGGCCAGGATCTGCCGGGAGTGCTGCCCGAGGGCCGGCGGCGCGTGGCGCACCTCGAAGCCGCCGCCCGACATGTGAATAGGGGGGGCGAGCAGCCCGCCCACCACCATGCCGTTGGCCGCGGTCTGCTCGTCGGCGAGCGCCTCGGCCAGCGAGCGCACCGGCGCGCAGAGCAGATCCTGCTCTTCGAGTTTCGCGATCCAGTGCGCCGTCGTATTACGCGCGAAGTTCTGCCTGAAGATCGCCTGCAGCTCGTCGCGCGCCTTCATCTGGGCTGGAAGATCCTTGAGGTGCTCCTTCTTCGAGAGATCCTCGATGCCCAGTGCGGTACAGATGTCGCGCAAGGGGTTCTCCTTGAAGGCGCCGACGAGTACGAGCGCCCCGTCGGTGGTCTGGAAGACTCCCGAGAGCGGCATCGCCGCCCAGTTCAACTCCCTTTTCTTCTGCAGCCACATCGCCGCTTCTTGCATCTGCATGGACATCATCGAGTCGTAGAGCGAGACGTCGATGGCCTGGCCGCGGCCGGTCTTCTGGCGCTGGAGCAGGGCCAGCAGGATGCCCTGGACCAGGTGCATGCCGGCGCTGAAATCGGCAAGCGCGGTGGCGTAGATGGCCAGCGGGTGGTGCGGGTCGGCCTTGCGCGCCATGACGCCGCTCAGCGCCTGGGCGAGCACGTCCTGGCCGCCCTTGTGCACGTTGGGGCCGGTCGGCCCGAAGCCGGTACCCTGGGCATAGATGATCCGCGGATTCAGTTTCGTAAGATCGGCGTAGCCGAAGCCCATACGCTCCATCACGCCGGGGCGGAAATTGTTGACCACGACGTCGGCTTTCGCGACGAGATCGCGCACCACTTCCTTGCCGGCCTCGCCGCGCAGGTCGAGGGCGAGCGAGCGCTTGTTGCGGTTGAGGCTCTGGAACACCGGATTGTTCGCCCCTTCGCCGGCCACCGACCAGCGCGACAGGTCGCCGCTCTTCGGCTTCTCGATCTTGATCACGTCGGCGCCGAAATCGCCGAGGATCTGGGTGCAGCACGGCCCCAGCATCACCTGGGTGAAGTCGATGACGCGCACCCCCGTGAGCGGCTGGGCGGTTCCCGTCGAATCAGGCATTGGCGACTCTCTCTTCGGTGTTGCGCAGGGTGGCGTTGGCAGCGGGCCGGTCGCCCGGATCGGCACCTTGCGCCCGCAAACGCTTCTGCAATGTCGGCACGTCGACCTTGCGGACCAGGATGCCCTGGTCGACGGCCATGGCGGCGGCGAGGCCCGCCGCTTCGCCCATGGCCATGCAGGGCGGGATCTCGCGCGACAGGCGCTGGGCCGCCGTGTCCGCCGAATAGTGCCGGCCGGCGACGATCAGCTGCTCGACCTCGCGCGGCAGCAGGGCGCGGTAAGGCGTGTAGTAGTCGCGCCCGCGCGCCACCGAATCCTGGAAATGGACGCGGTCGGCCACGTCCTCCTTGCTGACGATGTACTCGCCCTCGAGCAGCCGCGTCTGGCGGATGCCGGTCTGCGGGGCGAGATCGAGCAAGAAGCAGTTCTTGAAGCCGGGCAGGTTGGCGCGCACGTACTCGATCAGCGCGTCGATGCGCCGCCGGCCCTCGAACTCGGCGCCGGTCAGGTCTTCGACCTTGAGCCCGTCGAGGCCGGTCATGTGCGGGCAGTTGCACCAGACGATGCCGGGTAGGGGCGTCTTCAGCCACCACTTGTCCCAGGAGCCGCCGATGACGCGCTTGGCCTGACGGTCGATGGCGGCGAAGGCCTCCGGCTGCTCGTACTCGAAGCGCTCGGCCTCGGCCTCGTCGACGCCGCCCAAGCGGAACACCGTGGTGACGATGTAGTTGCCGTGGAAGAATTTGGCGCCGGCCGAGGCGCCGACGTCGAGATCGCCCGTCGCGTCGACCACGATATCGCCGAGAATGGCCTCGCGTCCGCCCTTGCTCTCGCAAACCACACCCTTGATGCGGTTGCCGTCCATGATGGCGCGCGAGAACCAGGAGTGCAGGCGCAGATTGACCTTGGTCTCGCGCACCGCGTCGTCGGAGACACGCTTCCAGCCGTCGGGATCGAAGGCGGCGGCGTAGACGATGGGCTGCGGCCGCTGCTTCGAGGTGAAGTCGAAGGCGCCCCAGCGCGACCATTTCTTCCACATCGCCATGTCGGAGCGGCGGTCCTCCTCCGGCGGGTAGACGACGAGGCCCAGCCGGTCCATGCGCTCGATGAATTCCTGAGCGATGCCTTTGACCGAGATTTCCTGGCCGTTGCACATGTCGTCGAGGACCAGGACCATGCCGCCCGAGGCGAGGCCGCCGAGATAGGGATAGCGCTCGACCAGCGTGACGCTGGCCCCGGCGCGCGCCGCCGAGAGTGCCGCCGCCAGCCCCGCCGGCCCGCCGCCGACCACGACCACGTCGCTCCTGGCGACAACACGGGCGGAGCCGCCCGGCTCGTTGAGAATGTCGTTCAATTCACGCTCCTGTCAGTGCACGGCCTGCGGTTCCCACTTCACCACCAGCCGCTCGATCAGGCTGATGACGAAGAAGAACGTGACCGAGAAGCTCGCGCCGACGATTACCGTGGCGTAGAGCATCGGCGAGTCGAACTTGTAGGTGGCTTCGATGATCAGGGCACCGATGCCCTGCGTCGTGCCTATCCACTCGGCGACGATGGCGCCGATGACCGAGGTGCTGGCGGCGATCTTCAGCGCCGAGAACAGGTAGGGCAGCGAGTTGTAGACGCGCAGCTTCCAGAAGATCTCGCGGTCGCTGGCCGAGAGCACGCGCATAAGCTCAAGCGTCTGCGGATTCACCGCCGAGAGGCCGCGCGTCATGTTGACCAGGGTGGGGAAGAAGCAGATCAGCGCGGCGATGGCGATCTTGGGCTCCATGCCGTTGCCCATCAGCAGGACGAGGATCGGCGCCTTGGCCACCACCGGGATGGTGTTGATCAGTACGACGATGGGGAAGAAGGCTTCCTCGACCGTCTTGTTGTGGACGAAGGCCGTGGCCAGCGCGATGGCAGAGAGGTTGCCGATGGCGAAGCCGAGCAGGGCTTCCAGCGCCGTCGGCGCCAGGTTCTGCATCAGGATGCCGAAGCGGTCGACCAGGGTATAGGCGACCGCAACGGGAGAGGGCGCGATGAAGGGCCTGATGCCGAAATAGACGACGACCGCCTGCCACAGGCCGAGGAGCAGCAGGGCGGCGGCCAGCGGCAGCAGCCGGCGCCGCCACATCAGCCGGTTCTTGCGCGCCTGGAACTTCGCCTCGGCCTCGCTGTCGGCGACAAAAGCGGTGGGGCGCTGCAGGGCGGAGGAGGGTGTCGCCATCAGCAGGTCTCCAGCACGGCGCGCAGATGCGCCACCAGCTTCACGAATTCGGGTGTCTCGCGCAGCGCCAGGCGGCGCGGATAGGGCAGGTTGACCGGCACGATCTCGCGCACGCGCCCCGGGTTGGCGGCGAGCATCAGCACCTTCTGCCCGAGGAAGGCCGCCTCGTAGAGGCTGTGGGTGACGAAAAGGATGGTGGTGCGCGTCTGCTCCCAGACCCGCAGCAGTTCCTCGTTCAGCCGGTCGCGGGTGATCTCGTCGAGCGCGCCGAAGGGCTCGTCCATCAGCAGCAGGCGCGGCCTTGTCACCAGCGCCCGGGCGATGGCCACGCGCTGGCGCATGCCGCCCGAGAGCTCGTGCGGATAGGCGTTCTCCCAGCCCTTGAGCCCGACCAGCTCGATGAGCTCGCGCGGGCTGGCGGCGTGGCCGGCGATCGAGGCGCCGCCGCCGACCTCGAGCGGCAGCTCGACATTGGCCAGCACGCTGCGCCAGGCCATCAGGGCCGCGTCCTGGAAGACGAAGCCGATCTCGCGCTTGCTGCGCGCCTCCTGCGGGCTGCGCCCGAGCACGCGCAAGGAACCCTTGCTCGGCTCGATCAGGTCGGCGACGACCCGCAGCAGCGTCGATTTGCCGCAGCCCGACGGCCCGAGCATGGTGAGGAAGGCGCCATCCTCGACGTCGAGCGACAGTTCGTGGAGGGCAGTAACCGTGCCGCGTTCCGTGGTGAAATGGACGTCGACACGGTCGCAGGCAACGGCAAGCGCGGTCATACGATTCTCCTGGTCGTCACCCCGGCGAAAGCCGGGGTCCAGTTTGCTTCTTTAGTCTGGATGCCGGCCTTCGCCGGCATGACGACGGATAGTCGGGTGCAGCAACGCATCGGCGACGAAGATCAGATCTTCGGCCGCGCGTCCTTGGTGGCGTTGAGGATCTCCATCGTGGCGACGCTCTCGAGCTTGGGCGCGCCGGCGCGGAATTCCTTGAGGTCGTCGTAGAGCTTGATCTGGCTCTCCCAAACGGCCATGTCCATCTGGCCCCAGCCGTTCTTCTTGGTGGCGTCATTGAAGACGTAAGCCAGCATGACATCGACCGCGGCAAGCTCGTCCTTCTCCACCAGGTTCGGGTACTCGCGGATCAGCAGCTTCACCGCTTCCTGCTTGTTGCTCTTCACGAATTCCCAGCCCTTGGCGCAGCCGCGGATGAAGCCGGCGAGCGTCTCGCCCTGCTTCGCGATGGTCTCGGCCGTGGCGTAGTAGGGCAGAGCGTAGAGCTGCACGCCGTTGTCCCACAGGCGCAGATCCTTGTGGCGCTGGTCGCCCATCACGTTGAGCGCCGTGGTGTTGGTCTGCCAGCCGGTGATGACGTCGACCTGGCCGGTCATCAGCGGCGTCATGTCGGCGCCGATGACCACCACGGTGACCTTCGATTCGTCGACGTTGTTTTTCTTGAGCAGGGCGCTGAGCAGGATGCGCGCCGTCCCTTGCGTGCCCACCTTCTTGCCGACCAGATCCTGCACCGAGTTGACCGGGTTCTTCTTCAGCGAGAAGTAGCTGAACGGATGCTCCTGCGCGCCGGTGGCGAAGCACTTGATCGGGATGCCCTGGGACACCGCATGCATGATCGACGGGCTGGAGGAGACCTGGCCGATCTCGTAGCGCCCGGAGGCGACGACGGCGACGCCGTCGATGTTCGGGCCGCCGGCCTGGATCTGGACGTTGACGCCTTCCTTGGCGAAGAAGCCCATATGCTTGGCCACGACCTCGCCGATCTGGTTGCCGCCCAGAATCCAGCCGAGCTGCATGTTGATGGTGCGCGGCTGCGCCTCGGCGATCGAGATGATGCGCGGCGCGAAGCCCAGCGCGCCCATGGCGGCCATCCCTTTGAGGACGCTGCGGCGGTTCCCATCCGGCTTGGTGGTGAGGCTCATGATTCCGTTCTCCCTATGGCGATCGGCCACAACGGCCGATTCTTCTCCGTTATCCGGGGCAAAGTCTGGGCCGGCGGAGTGGCCGCGAAAAGAAGAGATTTTCGTCCAAGGCGATGCCAAAATGGCATCGCTCAAGTAGTCCTGAGATAGCCAATGGTGGAGTGCTCTGAATTCATTTCCCTCTCCGCCCTAGGGGGCGGAGAGGGTAGGGAGAGGTGGGGGATGGCCGTTCGTGCACAAACTCACCGAGCAAGGAGGCTACGCGCAGACCAGACCGACGCCGAGCGCAGCCTTTGGCGCGCGCTGCGTGATCTGAATTTGCCGTGCAAGGTACGACGGCAGCATCCAATCGGGCGGTACATCGCTGATTTTGCGGTTCCAGCCCGTAATCTAGTGATTGAGATCGATGGCAGTCAGCACGCCGCGGCGGCCGATGTCGACGCTCTGAGAACCCGCGAACTTGAGGAGCGCGGCTATCGCGTCCTGCGCTTCTGGAACAACGATGTGCTCGGCAATCTGGATGGCACCCTGCAGGTAATCGAAGCGGCTGCGAAAGCGCCCTCACCTCACCCCAACCCTCTCCGTCCCCAGAGGCGGAGAGGGAGAAATGCCTGAGGAGTTTCCATGCACGCCCATGTCCTGCGTTATCTCGAGGAGGTCGTCCGCCGCGGCTCGATCCGCAAGGCGGCCGAGGCGCTGCACGTCGCCTCCTCGGCGGTCAACCGGCAGATCCTCAAGCTGGAAGCCTCGCTCGGCGCGCCGCTGTTCGAGCGCCGCGCCGGCGGCGTGCGCCTGACGCCGGCCGGCGAGATCCTGACGCGGCACGCACGCGAGACGCTTTACGGCTTCGCCCGGGCCCGCGCCTCGATCGACGACCTCAAAGGGCTGAAGACCGGCCACGTCAAGATCGTGGCGCTCGACTCGCTGATGGTCGATTTCCTGCCGGCGGCGCTGGAGGAGTTCCACCGCCTCTATCCCGGCGTCAGCTTCACGGTGATGGCTGCGGGCCCGTCCGATGTCGGCGAGGAGGTGGTGTCGGGCGAGGCCGATATCGGCCTGTCCTTCGTCCTCGGCAACATGGACCACCTGACGGTGATCGCCAGGATTCCCACGGCCATGCACGCCATCGTCGCCTCCGGGCATCCGCTGGCCCGCCGCCGCGTCGTGCGCCTGGTCGACTGCGTCCGCTACCCGCTGGCCCTGGTCCATGACACGCTGCCGCTGACCCCGCTGCTCGAGGGCGAGTTCGTGCGGGCCGGCGCCGAGCCGGCGGCGCTGCTGCGCTCCAACTCGATGGAGCTCCTGCGCCAGGCGGTGAAGTCGGGCATGTGCGTCGCCTTCTTCACCCGGCTCGGCTTCGCACACGAGATCGAGAAGCGCGAGGTCGTGGCCGTCCCGCTGGCCGAGACACGCCTCTCGGGCATTCCGCTCGCTGTCATCGTACCGGCCCGCCGCCGGCTCAGCGTCGCGGCCACCGCGGTTGCCGATCATCTCGGCCGCCGGCTGCAGCTTCTGGCAAAGCCCGGCGCCGGCCCGGCGGCGCGTACCCCGCGCCGGCGCCGCGCGCCGTGATCGTAGTCGACAACCGCAGAACGCCTCGGTACAGGCTTATCCTGCGCGCATCCCCTCACCCGATCGCTTCGCGATCACCCTCTCCCAGCGGGAGAGGGTTGGCAGTGCGCGGCTTCGCTTTACCTCTCCCTCGGGGAGAGGTCGCGAGCGGCAGCGAGCGGGTGAGGGGGCTGTGGGCGGCACCCGGTTGTGCGGCGTATGATGTGCACGGGATGCATCGGCGCAGGCACGGCGAGATTGCATGAGAGGCAAGCCGATGAAGAAGCGCAGTTCCAAGCGCCTTACGGCGAAGCAGACGGCTGAGCTCCGGGCATTGGCGGCACGGCCGGAATCCGCCGTCGATACGCGTGATATCCCGGAAGTTCGTAACTGGTCAGAGGCGAAGCGGGGAGTGTTTTCGTGTCGCCGTATATCGTGATCCTGGTCACCGGTACCGCCGGCAAGACGGGCCGCGCCGTGGTCGAGGCGCTGGCGAGGTGCGGCGCCGCGGTGGCGGCGTTCGTCCATCGCGAGGCGCTTGTCGCACCGCTCAAGGTGTTCGGCGTGCAGCGCGTCCATGTCGGCCGCCTCGACGATCCATCGGCCCTGGTAGCGGCGATGGACGGGGTCGCCGCGATCTATCACCTGGCACCCAATGTCAGCCCCGACGAGTTTCGCTTCGGCAGCACAGTCGCGGCGGCGGCGCGCCAGGCGGGCGTGGCGCGGCTGGTCTTCCACTCGGTGCTGCTGCCGCGCATCGAGGCGATGCCGCATCACTGGGAGAAGGCGCGGGTCGAGGACATGCTCGCCGCCTCGGGCCTGCAGGTCACCGTGCTGCAGCCTACGGCCTACATGCAGAACCTGCAGCCGGCCTGGCCGGCCATCGTGAAGCAGGGCGTCTACCGCGTGCCGTACTCGGTCGAGGCGCGGATCAGCCTCGTCGATCTCGACGACGTCGCGGCGGCGGCCGCGAAGGTTCTTACCGACCCCGGCCATGAGGGCGCCACCTACGAGCTCGTCGGCACGAAGCCGCTTAGCCAGATCGAGGTCGCCGAGACGTTAAGCCGGGCGCTCGGCCGCCCCGTGCGGGCGGAAAGCGAGCCTGTCGCGGCCTGGGAGGCGCGGGCCCGTGCCACAGGCATGGGCGACTATCAACGGGACACGCTGGCCAAGATGTTCCGCTACTACGACCGGCACGGGCTGTCAGGCGATCCGGCCATGCTGCGGCGTCTGCTCGGGCGTGAGCCGACAACGTTGGGCGAGTTCAGCCGGCGGATCGTCAGGGCCTGACATCGCCAGTCAGGAACCACACCGGCGCCAGCGGCAGGCGCTGGCGCGCCTCGGCGTCGAGCTTCGGGTAGTGCCGGGCCCATAGCTCGATCAGCCGCGGCAGGTCGACAAGCGTCAGCCGCCGGCGCGACTGCAGGCGGGCGAAGGTATCGGCCTCGTCGGTGAAGCCGCCGGAAGCGACCAGCATCCCGGCCTCTTCCTCATTCACCGTGGCGATGAAGGCGCGCAGCGCGTCGGAGCGCACCTTCGTCGTGCCGCTCTTGACCTGCACCTTGAGCCGGCCGCCGGTGGCACCCAGCAGATCGCGGAAGGCAGTGATGTCGACGCCGCCGTCGGGTCCGGGGGGCGCCTCCCATGGCACGTACCAGTCCATCGCCCGCAGCAGATCGGCGACGAGATGCTGAAACCCGTAGGCGTCCATGAGCCCGACATGGCGCTCGATCTCTGCCCAGGCGGTGCCGCGCGCCGTGTCGATGGCGCGCTCCCCGCTGGTGGGCGCTTCGGTCACCGGGGGCGCCGGTGTTTCGTCCTGCGACATCCGCTCCTGCGCCCGGCTCCTGTTGCGGATCTGCCGGGCGCGGCTGAAGAACTGCGCCGGGTCACGAAACTCCTTCAGGGCTGCGCGGCCGGCCGGGGTGACCGTCCAGCGCCCGCGCTGCTTGCTCAGCCAGCCGGCGGCAACGCAGCAGGCCGAGGCGTAACCCAGACGGGCCTCGAAGCGCGGAACACCGGTCGACTCATAGCGGCGAGTCTCGTTGGGCGTCAGCCGGACCGCGCCGGCCAGCCGCGCAAGAGCCTCCGCCAATAGCAGGCCCTCGCGATGTGGCTGCAGAATCCTGAAGAGGTGATGCAGCAGTTCGCCGACGCGCTCGTTCGGCATGTCAGATCGTTTCATGGCCGTCGCCCTTACAGACAATGCGTCTGCAAGAAATGGGGCGCCGGCGCTCCACCGACAAGGGGTCAAAACGTCTATAGACATTTCGACTTTTTAAGTCTCGGGCCGGACGGCCGAATTTGGCCTCACCGGCCGTTTATCCACAGTGGCGAAGCGCGGTAAACCGGCGCTCCGGGGCCTCAGAACCGGACGATGACCACCGTGCGGTCGTCGGCCCGGATGCGTCCGATGGTGCCCTTGACCGAGGGGTAACGGTCGATCTTCTCCGGGTCGAGGCGCTCGACCTCGTCGAAGGCGGCTTCCCAGGCGGCGATGTCGGGTGTCACGCCCGGCTTGAAGTAGCCGTCGGTGAACAGCTCGATGGAGCGGATCGAGGCCAGGGGCCGGTCGACGATGCGGACGAGCGGATGCGCGACGTCGAAGCCGTCGAGAACCGCATAGCTGAGCGGGCTGTCGGTGTTGTTCTGGAAGCGGGTCTGACCGGTCATCACGCCGCCATCGAGTAGCAGGCGGATATCGGCCTCCGGCGCCATCGGAAAACGGGCACGCGAACGCTCGAGGGCGCGGGCGTACAGGGTGCGGAGCGCTGCTTCGTCGATCCACGGTTTGAGGTCAGGGTGAAGGCGGGCCGCACCGTGCCAGACGCAAGCCCGGCCGATGCGGCGCTTGTCGTCCGGCGTGCCGCCGGCCTCGCCGACCAGCCGGTAGGCCTCCTGCCGCAGGCTCGAGGTCACCAGGTCGAGCCCGGTGTCGTTGATCCAGACCTCCTCGCCGTTGAGCCGCAGGCCGCTGTCGCCGATGAGCACGAAGCGCAGCCTGTCGCCGCAATGGGCGGCAAGTGCGAGCGTGGCGCCGAAGCGCCGCGCCGGATCGGCGCGGGCGATCTCGAGAACGTCGTGGCGCTCGTAGGCGGCGCGGATGGCTGCCGCCGCCGCCTCGGCGAGGCGAACCGGGTCGACGGCCTCGCCGGCCGCCAGCAGGAAAGCCGACACCGCCTTCTGCACCGCGCGGCTGGAAATCCGGCCTGCCAGCTTGCCGTCGTAACGATGGCCGGTGCGGTCCGTGACGCCGTCGATGACCGCGTAGCCGCGGCCGGGCAGGACCAGGAATTGGTCCTCGTTGGCTTCGGGATCGTCGAGATTCTTGCCTTCGCTGAAGGCTTCGATGTGCATGCAGATACATTGCAGATTTGCCACGGACGTTCCACTATAGGCAGACAAAGGTAGTGCGTTAACGCACGCCACGAACGACGGGAGAGGAACGATGAGCACACTGACCCGGGTTTCCGCGATTCTTGCCGGTGCCGCGATGGGCCTGGCGCTGGCCGTTCCGGCCGAGGCGCAGCAGCGGGTCAGCGTCTACACGGCGCACACCGCGAATATCGTCGAGCGGCTGCTGCCTGAGTTCGAGAAGGCGACCGGCATAAAGGCCGACGTGGTCAAGGCCGGCTCGGGCGACATCATCAACCGGGTGCGCGCCGAGCAGGCCAGCCCCAAGGCCGACGTCATCTGGAGCATCGGCGCCGAGCTGCTCGAGGCCAACGCCAACCTGCTCGAGCCCTATCAGCCGAAGGACGCCGCGATGATCGCGGACGCCTTCAAGACCACCGGTGCCTGGCTGCCCTACACCGGCATCCTCAACGTCTTCGTCATCAACACGCGCAAGCTGAAGCCCGAGGAGTATCCGAAAACCTGGATGGATCTGGCGCAGCCGCGTTTCCGCGGCCAGATCTCGGCCGCCGATGCCGACAAGTCCGGCTCGGCCTACATGCAGCTCAACACCTTCCTGACCATCTACGGCGACAACGCCGCCGGCTGGGACAGGTTCAAGACCGTGTTCCGCAACATGAACATCTCCGCCAGCTCCGGTGCTGTGCCGCGCTTCGTCAACGACGGCGAGGCGAGTGTCGGCATCACGCTGGAGGACAACGCCTATCTCTTCCTCAAGAACGGCGGGCCGGTGGCCATCGTCTATCCCGAGGACGGCACCTCGGTGATCGCCGACGGCATGGCCCTGGTGCGGCGCGCACCCAATCCCGCCGCGGGCAAGGCCTTCATCGACTGGGCGCTGAGCGCGCCGACGCAGGAGCTGGTGGTCCAGGAGCTCGGCCGCCGCCCGATCCGCAAGGACGCCAAGCCGCCGGGGGCCCTCAAGCCGCTGGAGCAGATCAAGCTGGTCAACTACGACATCAAGAACGCGGCCAACAAGCGCAAAGAGTACATCGACAAGTGGAACGACCTGCTGCAGTCGCGTTGAGCTGCGCCCGGTAAAGCGCGGCCGAGCCATGGGGAGCCGGTGGCCCGCCTAGACATCCAGAACATCCGGAAGAGCTACCCCGGAGTCACGGCTCTCGACGACATCTCGCTGGCGATCAAGTCCGGCGAGTTCTTCACGTTGCTCGGTCCCTCGGGCTGCGGCAAGACGACGCTGCTGCGCACCGTCGCCGGCTTCAACAGCCACGACAGCGGCGAGATCCTGGTCGACGGCGGGCGCATCGACAACGTGCCGGCGCATCGGCGCAACATCGGCATGGTCTACCAGGACTACGCCGTCTTTCCCCATATGTCGGTCGAGGACAATGTCGGCTTCGGCCTGGTGACGCGCAAGACGCCGAAGGCCGAGATCGCCGAGCGTGTCGCCCGCGCGCTCGCCCTGGTGCAGTTGGGCGGCCTGGAGGCGCGGCTGCCGTACGAGCTCTCGGGCGGGCAGCAGCAGCGTGTCGCCCTGGCGCGGGCCATGGTCATCAACCCGCGGATCCTGCTGATGGACGAGCCGCTGTCCAATCTCGACGCCAAACTGCGGGTGGGCCTGCGCGACGAGATCCGCGACCTGCAGCGCTCGCTAGGCATCACCACGCTCTACGTCACCCATGACCAGGAGGAAGCGCTGGTCATCTCGGACCGCATCTGCATCATGGAGCGCGGCCGCGTGCACCAGGTGGGCTCGCCGCATGACGTCTACGCCAGGCCGGCGACCCTGTTCGTCGCCTCCTTCGTCGGGGCGATGAACGTCTTCCGCGATATCGCCGTGGGCCCGGGTGGCGAGGTGCGGCTGGGAAGTGCCGCCGTCGCTCTGGCCGGCCTGGCGGGGCGCTCGCGGGTGACGCTGTCGATCCGGCCCGAGGATGTGACTATCGGTGGTTCGCCGGCCGGCGAGGGACCGGCCCTGCGCCTGGAGGCCACGCTGCGCAAGGTCACCTACGCCGGACGCGACGCGCTCTATCGCGTGGAAGGCAGCGGTTTCGCGCCGCTCCTTGTCCACCTCTATCGCCCCGACACGGCGCGGCTCGCCGAGGTCGATACGAGGCTGACCGTCACCCTGCCGGTGCGCTGCCTGCACGCCTTCGACGCCACGGACGAGCGGCGCATCGATTTGCGGCCATGAAGAACGCCAGGGTCGACGTCTGGACGCTGGTGCTGGCCGTCTCGGTCGGCGTCATCGGCGTCCTGCTGGTGTGGCCGCTGACCAGCATTTTCGCCGCCAGTGTCATCGACAACCGGACGGGAGACCTGACTCTCGACAACTACGTCCGCGTGCTGACCCGGCCGTTCTTCCAGACGGCGATGCTCAACAGCCTCATCGTGGGTGTGGGCGGCATGCTGGGGGCGCTGCTTCTCGGCATTCCGCTGGCCGTGCTGACCACGCGCTACGTCATCGCCGGAAGGCAGTTCCTCTCGACCCTGGCGGTGCTCGCCCTGGTCTCGCCGCCGTTCATCGGTGCCTATGCCTGGATCATGATGCTGGGGCGTAACGGCTTCATACGGCTGGGGCTGGAATCGATCGGCATCGAGGTCCCGTCGATCTACGGCTTCTTCGGCATCATTCTGGTCTTCAGCCTCAAATTCTATCCCTTCGTCTTCCTGCTCACCGCCAGCAGCCTCGGCACCATCAACCCGTCGATCGAGGAGGCGGCGGAGGGGCTGGGGGCGCGCCCGTGGCGGCGCCTGTTCCAGATCACCTTGCCGCTGGTCTTTCCGGCGATCAGTGCGGCAGCGCTGCTCACCTTCGTGCTGTCGATCGCCGATTTCGGCACGCCCTCCATCGTCGGCGGGAATGTGCGTGTGCTCGCCACCACGGCCTACAATCTGTTCAACAGCGAGATGGGCGGCAATCCGGGCCTCGCCTCGGCCACCAGCGTCGTGCTCATCGCCATGTCGCTGGTCGTCGTCGCCCTGCAGCGTTACGCCGTGCGGCGGCGCAACGTCGCCGGCGCGCTGATCCGCCGCCCGGTGCCGCGCCGGCTCGGCCGCCTCGCCTCGGTCGTGGCGCATGTTGTCTGCTACAGCATCGTGCTGGTGAGCTCGCTGCCCTCGCTGGTCGTCATCTACATGTCGTTCCGCAAGACCAGCGGACCGGTGTTCCAGCCGGGGCTCTCCCTCGACAGCTACGCCAAGATCATCCGCGAGGTGCCACACGTCATCGGCAACAGCGCCACCTATTCTTTCATCGCCGTGGCGCTGATCGTCATCGTCGGCACGGGCATCGGCTACCTGCTGGCGCGGCGCGAGACGGTTCTCACCGGTGCCCTCGACGGCGCCTTCGTCATTCCCTTCGTCATGCCCGGCGTAGTGCTGGGGCTGGCTTACGTCGTTACCTTCAACGTGCCGCCGCTCGAGCTCACCGGCACGGCCACCATCATCGTGCTGATGCTGTTCATCCGGCGGCTGCCCTACACCGTGCGCTCAAGCGTCTCCATCCTCAAGCAGATCAAGGGCAGCCTGGAGGAGGCGGCGATCTCGCTCGGCGCGGGACCGGCCCAGGCCTTCCTCAAGATCACCCTGCCGCTGATGCTGCCGGGCATCGTGGCCGGCGGCCTGATGAGCTTCATCACCGCGATCAACGAGCTGTCGAGCTCGCTCATCCTCTATGTCGGCCGCACCATGACCATGCCGGTGCGCATTTACCTCTCGGTGCTTGACGGCGAGTTCGGCACGGCGGCGGCGCTGGCCACCATTCTCCTCTTCGCCTCGGGGCTGGCGGTCTATCTCATCTTCCGGGTCTCGGGGCGCAACGAGAGCGCCTTCGTCTGACGGCAGCGCCGGCGGCGGGCGTGACCCGGGCCGGCCGGCCGGCTAGACTGGGCTTGCGCCCAATAACGACGGAGGACGGCTATGAAATACGTCATGCTCGGCACGCTTGGCGCCGGCTCGATGAAGAAGCAGGAAAGCCGCACGGCCAACGCCCGCGCCAAGCTGCGCGAGCTCGGCATGAAGCTTGAGAGCGTCTACTACACGCAAGGCCAGTTCGACTTCGTCGACGTCGTCGACGCGCCGAACCCCGAGGCGATGCTCGCCTTCTCCGTCTGGTACTCCGAGCAGGGCTTCGGCAAGCTCACCTCGCTGCCCGCCTTCGACGAGCGCACCATGGTCAAGGCGCTGTCGCGCGGCGGCATTCGCGGCAAGAAGAAGCGTTGACCGAAGCGACGGCGGCCCGCTAGAGCGCCCCTGTCTTATTAGAGGGATTGGGCCGCCGCCAGCACCTCGTCGACATGGCCGGGGACTTTGACGCCGCGCCAGACGCGGCGGATGACCCCGTCCTTGTCGATGAGGAAGGTGGCGCGGTCCATGCCCATGTATTTGCGGCCGTAGAGACTCTTCTCGATCCACACGCCGTAAGCTTTGGCGGCCTTGAGCTCGGTGTCGGCCGCGAGCTGGAATTTGAGACCGTACTTGCCGCGGAACCTGGCGTGGCTCGCCTCCTTGTCCTTCGACACGCCGACGATCTCGGCCTTGAGCTTAGAGAAATCCGGCAGGGCGTCGTTGAAGCCGCAGGCTTCCTTGGTGCAGCCCGGCGTGTCGTCACGCGGGTAGAAATAGACGACCACCAGGCTGCCGCGCAGGGCCTTGAGCGAGATGCGGCCCGTACCGTCTGTGGGCAGGTCGAAATCGGGCGCGGCGCTGCCTTCCCTGGGGCCTTTCACGGGTCTCGGTGCCGCCTTCTTCGCGGCAGGCTTGCTCGATTTCCTGGCTTTCTTAGCGGCCATCCTGGGTCCCCTGCTCGATCAGCGTCTTGAATAACTCGTGCGCGCGGGCGGTGCGCCCGCGGATTGTCGCCTCCAGATCGGCGAAGTCAACCGCGCTGGCGGCGCGGGCCAGGGCTCGTTTGAGCCCTTCGGGCGCCTCGCCCGGATCGAAATCGCCCGCCAGGGTCAGGCGGATCAGGCCCTGCACCGTCTGGCTGATGTCGAGCGCCTGGCGCAGGTCGCGCCCCGCATCGGCCGGCAGGACACCGGCCGCGACGGCGTTGTCCAATGCCTGCGCGGTGTTGGTCGTCAGGATCCCGGGATGCTGGTGCGCATGGCGGAGTTGCAGGTACTGCACCAGGAACTCGATATCGACCAGCCCGCCGCGCCAGTGCTTGATGTCCCAGGGCTGCTTGGCGGCGTGTTCGCGGGCCATGCGCTCGCGCATCTCGGCGACGTCGCGCGCCAGCTTGGCGCCGTCGCGCGTCTTCACCAGAACCTCGTGGATCGCGGCAGTGATCCTTTTCTGCAGCGCCGGCGGTCCGGTCAGCGGCCGGGCGCGGGTGAGGGCCTGATGCTCCCAGGTCCAGGCCTCGTTGTGCTGATACTTGACGAAACCGTCGAGATTGGTGGCGATCGGGCCCTTGCTGCCTGAAGGCCGCAGGCGCAGGTCGATCTCGTAAAGCGTGCCTTCTCCAGTCGGCGCGGTGACGGCGTTGATCAGGCGCTGCGCCAGACGCTGGTAGTAGAGGCCGACCGGCAGGGGTTTGGCGCCGTCCGACTGCTCGACCTTCTCCGGCGCGTCCCACAGCAGGATGAGGTCGAGGTCGGAGGTCACCGTCATCTCGCGCCCGCCCAGTTTGCCGAAGGCGGCGATGGCCATGGCGCCGCCGGGAACCTTGCCGTGCTGGCGCGCGAACTCGGCTTCGACAGCGGGCTGCAGCGCCGCGATGCAGGCTTCGGCGATGTCGGCCAGGGCGGCGCCGGCCGCAGAAGCCGGCAGAACGCCGCGCAGCATCTGCACGCCGATCTGGAACTCGCGCTCGCCCTTCCAGCGCCGCAGGACATCGAGCGTGTCCTGGAAGTCGCGGGCCTGCGTCAGGCCGCGGTTGAGATCGCTGCCGAGGGTGGCCCGGTCCGGCGGCGGCGCCAGGAACTGGGAGCCCAGCACACTGTCGAGCAGGTGAGGGTGACGGCTCAGGAGGTCGGCGAGCCGGGGTGCCCCACCCATGATTTCGGCCACCAGCTGCAGCAATGCCGGGTTGGCGTGGAACAGCGAAAACAGCTGAACCCCGGCGGGGAGCTGCGAGAGGAATCCGTCGAAGCGGACAAAGGCCGTATCCGGCTGAGCCGTGCGTGCGAGCGCTTCCAGCAGCACCGGCATCAGCTCGGTCAGCAGCTCACGGGCCCGCACGCTACGCATCGCCCGATAGCGGCCGTGGTGCCAGCCGCGGACTGTTGCCGCCACCATCTTCATGTCGCGAAAGCCGAGTTTCGAAAGGGTCTCCAGTGTCGCCGGATCGTCTTCGGTCCCGGTAAAGACCAGGCTGCCCTGGCTGCCCAGGTTCGGCGCTTCCTCGAAGAGCCTGGCGTAGTGCTTCTCGACCTGCGTCAGGTGGTGGAGCAGCTCGGCGCTGAACTCGGCTACGCTCTCATACCCAAGGAACGTGGCGAAGGCCGGAAGCCCGGCTTCGCCGGGCAGCGCATGGGTCTGCTGATCATTGACCATCTGCAGCCGGTGCTCGACCTTGCGGAGGAAACGATAGGCCTCGATCAGTGCTGCGGCGGTCTCCGGCTTGACATGGCCGGCGTCGCGCAACGCCTCGATCGCCGGGCAGGTTTGGATCTGGCGGAGCTCCGGTGAGCGCCCGCCCCAGATGAGCTGCTGCGTCTGGGCGAAGAACTCGATCTCGCGGATGCCGCCGCGCCCGAGCTTGATGTTATGTCCGGCCAGCGCCACCGTGCCGCCGCCGCGATGGGCGTTGATCTGGCGCTTGATCGAGTGGATGTCCTGGATAGCCGAGAAGTCGAGATTCTTGCGCCAGACATAAGGACGCAGCCGTTGCAGGAAGGCGGTCCCCGCTGCGATATCTCCGGCCACCGGCCGCGCCTTGATCATGGCGGCCCGTTCCCAATTCTGGCCGAGACTCTCGTAATAGGTTTCGGCGGCGAGCATGGACAGGGCAGGGGGAGTCGAGGCGGGATCGGGCCGCAGGCGCAGATCGGTGCGGAACACATACCCTTCCGGCCGGCGCTCATCGAGGATCTTCACCAGGGCTCGGGTGAGGCGGATGAAGACCTGAAGCAGGCCGTCGGGATTGCCGCTGACAATCGTCTCGGGGTCGTAGAGGACGATGAGGTCGATATCGCTCGAATAGTTGAGCTCGCGGGCGCCGAGCTTACCCATGCCAAGAATCACGAACCCGGAATCACGCTCCGGCTCCTTGGGATGCTTCAGCTTGTAGGCGCCGCCGGCGGCTCCCTGGCGCAGCAGGTGCCGGACGGCGAGGGAGAGGGCCGTGTCGGCTGTCTCGCTCAGGGCTGCGGTGACACGCTCGACCGGCCAGAGTCCGGCAATATCGGCAAGGGCGATGGTCAGCGAGGCCCGACGCTTGGCGCGGCGCAGGCCGGCCATCAGCGAGGCTTCGTCGATTGGGCCGCTGAAATCCCGGCGGGCATTTCCCAGGACATCCTCCAGAGCCGCCTCCGGCCCCCGGCGCAGCAACTCAACGGCAAAGCCGATGTCGTCGATGAGGGCGAGAGTGAGATAGGGACTGTTGCCGAAAAGTGCCGTGAGGAGCGCCTTGCCCTGCTTGTCCCGGGGCAGGGCTTGGGTGAACGATCGCTCCGCAGCCGGCAGCTCGCCGGACTCCTCGATCCAGCGCTCGAGCTCGGCAGCCGCCTGCGCCGGATCGGCGGGGCGTGGCCAGCGGGCACGGGCGAAACCGGAGTGTAATTCCTTCATTTCCCCTGACCGGAATTTGCCGCACACTGGAGCCCTACCGTGGTGGCCGGGTCAAGCGTTTGTCGCGATGGGCGCTGGCCGGCTGCTTGCGTTGACGGGTTTGGAAAGGTCTGGGCGGAGTGTTCGGACGGATATCGCGCACGGTCGTTGACATCGTTGGGACGCTGTTCGTCCTGACCCTGATCGGCGTGGGAATACTCGGGTGGCTGTTGTCGCAGGGCCCGATTTCGCTCAGCTTTCTGACACCCTTCGTCGAGCGCGCGCTCAGCCGTGACGACGGCACGCTGGACATCGACATCGACGACACGGTGATCGCTTGGGCCGGCTGGCGTCGCACCGTCGATCTTCAGGTGCGTGGGGTTCATGTGCTGGGGGCAGGCGGCCGCCTGATGCTTGAGGTGCCGGAAGCCTCTGTCAGCTTCTCCGCCCGAGCTCTGCTGCGCGGCATGATCGCGCCCACGGCCATCGACGTGAGCGGTATCAGGCTTCGCCTGCAGCGCACCCGGGATGGCGCCATCCGTTTCGGCTTCCCCGGTATCGGCGCGGAGGAAGATACGACTGGGCCGGTGTTGCTGAGCGAGTTGCTGGCCCCGCCAGATCCCGATCGCAGCCTCGGCTACCTGCGCCGTTTGAGCATCATCGAAGCCAGTGTCGACATATCGGACGAGGCAAGTGGCCGTACCTGGTCGGCGCGCGACGCGGAGATCACTCTGCTGCGCGATCAGGCCGGGCTGCGGGCGGAGGTTGTCGCCGCGGTCGATCTGGGGTCGGCCAGGCCCAGCCGGGTGAACGCGACGGGTGTCTACCACGCGGCTGCCGCCCGGCTCGCCGCTTCGACGCAATTGCTCGATCTGGATCTCTCGACGCTCGCTGCCTTCGATACCGTCCTGAAGCCGCTGGCCGGGATCCACTTGCCAATCTCTGGCGCCGTCGACGTCAACCTAGACTCCGAGTTCCGAGTGGTCGACGCCCGCTTCAGCTTCAGTGGCGAGGGCGGGCACCTCACGGCGAGTTCCTTTGATCTGCCGCGGGACGCCAATGTGCGCCGCTTTGCCGTGCGCGGCACCCTGCCTCGCGGCGTGCATGAAGTAGACGTGACGGAGTTCGTGCTCGACCTGGGTGGGCCGCTGGTTCATCTCCAAGGGCGCCTCAGTGGACTGGGTGAGAAGCCGCGCATGCAAGGCCAGGCGGTCGCACGGAACGTTCCGATCGACGACCTGCAGCGGCTATGGCCGCGTGGTGTTGGCAAGAACGCACGCGACTGGATCGTCCAGAACCTGTCGGGCGGCCGGGTGAGCGAGGCCCGTGCCGTCTTCGCTGGTTCCGAGGGCGCCGCGGGGTGGATCGTCGACAAGGTCGACGGCACATTGCACGCCTCCGGCGTCGACATCACCTATCTGCGGCCGATGCCCGCGATCCGCGGCGTCGAGGGGCGGGCGACGTTCGATGTTAGCCGGTTCGACATCGTGACGAGCGGCGGGACGATTGGCCGCCTGCGCGCCGGCGAGGGCAAGGTGGCTCTTTACGATCTCGACACCGATATCGAGAAGGCGGCGATCGAGTTACCGGTCGCCGGCCCGGTGCGCGAGGCCGTCATCCTCGTCGACGGTCCGCCTCTGGGCTTTCTCAAGAAGATCGACCTCAAGCCCGAGGATTTCGGCGGCGATTCGGCGGTGCAATTGGCCTTCAGATTTCCTCTCAAGAAGGATCTAAAAATCGACGAGGTCGATGTCCTGGCGACCGCGGACATCACCCGCTATACGCAGCGTAACGCGGCGCTCGATCAGGACGTGCGCGATGGCGAGCTGAAGCTCCGTGTCGACGCGCGAGGGTTCGATATCAGCGGACGAGTCGTTCTGGGTTCGGTGCCGGCGGCGGTGGAGATGCGCCGCGAGTTCGCCGACAATGCCCCGATCCTGGCGCGGACCCGCGCCCGAGGCCGGCTCGGTGCGGCCGAGCGCAAGGCATTCGGGCTCGATTTCGCCGAGTACATCGACGGGCCGGCAGATTTGGCGGTCGAATACGTCGAACGCCGGGGGATGCGCGGCGAGGTGCAACTCGAGGCCGTGCTGAACGACAGCAAGCTGATGCTGGCGCCATTCGAGTGGGAAAAGGCGCCGGGCAAGCCGGCAACCGCGCGCGCGCGGGTGGCGATCGATAGCGGTAAGGCCGTCTCTCTGCCGGAGTTCTCCGTCCAGGCTGGAGACCCGAAGACAGGCGGTCTGGTAGCGAACGGCACGGTCACGCTGGGTGCCGACGGGAAGTCGATCGCGGCAGCCGATCTCGCGGCCTTACGCCTTGGGCTTACCGACGTGCGAGGCTCTTTCGTCCGCCGTGGCGAGGTACTGGTGTTCTCCGGAATCGGTCCGGCGTTCGATCTCGGGCCCTTCTATCGGGACAAGTCGCCCCGCCAGGCTGACCGGGCGCCACTCGAGCTGAATGTCGATGTCGAACGGCTCTACTTCGACACGGACCGGCTGCTGTACGCCGTGCGTTTCGACGGTTTGCGTACCAGCGAGCGTTGGGAAACTGCCGATCTTGCCGCGCGTACCGGGCCGGAAATGGCGCTCAATAATCAGGTGTCGCTGCAGCTGAAATCTGATGCCGGCCATCAGACCCTGCTGGCCCGGATGGAAGATGCCGGAGCCTTCCTGCGCGCGGTCGATATCTCGTCCAATGTGGTGGGCGGGCGCATTGAAGCACAGGGGCTGACCGATTCCGCCAAGCCGGGACGTCCGCTGGTCGGCAAGCTTCGCATGAGCGAGTTCCGGACGGTCCGCGCGCCGATCCTGGCACGCGTTCTCAGTGTGGCATTGCTGACCGGGATACTCGATTCGCTGACCGGCGAGGGTATCCGTTTCTCGGGTCTCGAGGCCGATTTCGCCTATGCCGATCCGCGCCTCGAGATCCTCGATGCCAAGGCGTCCGGGCCGTCACTGGGCGTGACAGCACGCGGTGCGATGGATCTCGACGCGGAGACCATCGAGCTCGACGGCACGATCGTGCCGGCCAATGCCATAAACAGTCTGCCCAGCCGAATCCCCATCATCGGCGATATCCTGACGGGCCGCGGCGGCGGCATTTTCGCGGCCAACTACAGGGTTACCGGGCCGATGGGCGAGCCGCGCGTGTCGGTCAATCCGCTATCGGTGCTCGCTCCGGGCTTCCTGCGCAACCTGTTCGGCGGCCTGCCGGGGACGTCGCCGACCGGTTCGACGCCGCCGTCGGAGCTCGATCCCGGCAGCCGCAACTAGAGTCTAGACCGCCCGAACGAGGGCGTGCCGCTTCTTGCCGGCGGAGAGCTTGATCGATCCGTCGAGGTTCAGCTCGCCGGTGCCAATAATCCGGGCCTCGTCCGTGAAGGCCTGATCATTCAGCCGCGCGCCGTTCTGCTTGATCAGGCGGCGCGCTTCACCATTGCTGGCCGCGAGGCCGGCGCGTCGGAACAGTTCGAAGGCCGGAATGCCCTTGTCCAACTCGGCGCGTGGGATCTCGACCGTCGGCAGGCCGGCGGCGGAAGCGCCTTCCTCGAACGTCCGGCGGGCGGTGTCCGCGGCCTCGAGCGCTGCGGCGTCGCCGTGGCAGAGGCGCGTCGCCTCCGTCGCCAGCACCTTCTTCGCGTCGTTGATTGCGGCGCCGCCGGCATTTTCCAGGCGGGAGATCTCCTCCAGCGGCAGGTCGGTGAACAGCCTGAGGAAGCGGCCGACATCGGCGTCCTCGGTGTTGCGCCAGAACTGCCAGTAGTCGTAGGGGCTGAGCCGGTCGGCATTGAGCCACACCGCACCCTGCGCCGTTTTTCCCATTTTGGCGCCCGAGGCGGTGGTCATCAGTGGCGTCGTGAGGCCGAACAACGAGAAATCGTTCAGGCGCCGGCCAAGATCGACACCCATGACGATGTTGCCCCACTGGTCGGAGCCGCCCATCTGCAGCACACATTTGTGCCGCTTGGCCAGTTCTACGAAGTCGTAGGACTGCAGCACCATGTAGTTGAACTCGAGGAAGGTCAGCGGCTGATCGCGCTCGAGCCGCAGCTTGACCGAGTCCATGGTCAGCATGCGGTTGACCGAGAAATGCCGGCCGACGTCGCGCAGCAGCGGGATGTACTTGAGCTCGTCCAGCCAGTCGGCATTGTTGGCCATGACCGCGTCGGTCGGGCCGTCGCCGAATTTCAGGTACTTGGCAAAGATCGACTTGATGCCCGCCATGTTGCGAGCGATGTCGGCGTCCGACAGGAGCTGGCGGGCCTCGTCCTTGCCGGAGGGATCGCCGACCTTGGTCGTGCCGCCGCCCATCAGCACGATTGGCTTGTGGCCGGTTCGCTGCAGGGCCCGCAGCAGCATGATGGGGACGAGGCTGCCGACATGCAGCGAGTCCGCGGTGCAATCGAAGCCGATATAGGCAGGGATCGGCCCCTGCAGGGCGCGGGCGTCGAGCCCTTCGGGGTCCGTGATCTGATGCACGAAGCCGCGCTCGCTGACGGTGCGCAGAAAGTCGGAGCGGAAAGCTGTCATGGGCGGGTCGTTTACCATGGCGCCTCCCTCGGCCACAATCGCTGCCCATGACCGATTCGAAGCGCTGGCGAGCGATCGGCTTGATGAGCGGGACGTCGCTCGACGGGGTCGACGCGGCACTGGTCGAGACCGATGGCGAGGCCCAGGTTTCCTGCGGGCCCTCGCTGACCTTGCCATACACGGCGAAGCTGCGCGAGCGGCTGCGCCGGTCCCTGGGCGGCCGGGTCCCAGTCAAGGCGGTCGAGCGGGAAATGACCGCTGTTCATGCCGAGGCGGTCGAAGCGTTGCTCGCCCGGGCCTGCCTCAAGCCGGAGACGATCGATGTGGTTGGGTTCCATGGCCAGACCGTCGTTCACCGCCCGGCCGAGGGTGTCACCTGGCAGATCGGCGATGCGGCGGCACTGGCGGCGCGTGTCGGGATCGATGTGGTCGCCGATTTCCGCAGCGCAGATGTGGCGGCCGGTGGCGAGGGCGCGCCGCTCGTGCCGGTCTTCCATCGCGCTCTCAGCGAGTCCCTGGCACGGCCGCTCGCAGTCCTCAACGTCGGCGGTGTCGCCAATGTCACCTGGATCGCTGCTGACGGGGAACTCCTGGCCTTCGACACCGGCCCGGGTAACGCGCTGATCGACGACTGGATGCTGACGCGCACCGGCAGGCCGCTCGACGTCGACGGCGCTTGCGCGGCACGCGGCAAGGTCCATGAAGCCGCGTTGACCCGGCTGATGGCCCACGGCTACTTCAGCCGCCGCCCGCCGAAGTCGCTCGACCGCAATGCCTTCGATCCGGCGCCGATCGAACAGCTCTCAACCGAAGATGGGGCGGCCACGCTCACCGCCTTCACGGCCCGCGCTGCGGCCGAGGCCACCCGGCATTTCCCCTCACCGGTGACGGCATGGATTCTGACCGGCGGCGGCCGACGTAATCCGGTCTTGCTGCAGGCGTTCCGTGCCGCACTGCCGGGTGTGGCCATCAAGCCGGCGGAGGAGGTCGGCTGGGACGGGGATGCGCTGGAAGCCCAGGCGTTTGGCTACCTCGCGGTGCGTTCGCGGCGCGGCCTGCCGTTGAGCTTTCCCGGCACGACGGGCGTGAAACGGCCGACCGTTGGCGGTCGATATTTCCCCGGCCCGTCGCATCGCGCAGCATCAATGTAAACGCGGGCACTTGGCGGGCTACTTGGCGCCCGCCTTTTCCTTTTCGCGGGCGCCGGCTTTGGCGGCCGGCTTCTCTTTGTCCTTGTCGCGCGTCTCTTTCTCGGCCGGCTTCGGCTCCATCGCCGTCTCGATATAGTCCTCGGTCTGCGCCTCGAGCTTGTCGAGCTTGCCGGTGAAGAAGTGGTTCGCGCCCTTGATGATGCGGTAGTCGATCTCGATGTCTCGCTGCTTGCCGAGCTTCTCCACGAGCTTCTTGACCGACTCTTCGGGCACGACCTCGTCCTTGTCACCCTGCAGGATCAGACCTGATGAGGGGCAGGGGGCGAGGAAGGCGAAGTCAAAGATGTTGGCCGGCGGCGCCACGGCGACGAAGCGGTCGATTTCGGGTCGGCGCATGAGCAGTTGCATGCCGATCCAGGCGCCGAAAGAGAAGCCGGCGATCCAGCACTGGCTGGCGTTGGCGTTGATCGACTGCAGCCAATCGAGCGCCGAGGCGGCGTCGGTGAGCTCGCCCTCGCCACGCCCGAAGCTACCCTGGCTGCGGCCGACGCCGCGGAAATTGAAGCGCAAGGTGGCAAAGCCCTGACGGATAAAAACCTGGGTGAGGGCGTAGATGACTTTGTTGTGCATCGTCCCGCCGTGTTGGGGATGCGGATGCAGCAGCAGGACGACTGGACGCCGTTCGCCCTTGCCAGGACTGTAGCGACCTTCCAGGCGGCCTTCGGCGCCGTTGATCAGAACTTCAGGCATCGCAGCGTGGCCTAGCGGTCTTTGGAGGGCAGTTGTTTAATAACGAACGCTATGAGTCGGATAATATTGGTATTCATATTACAGCTTTTGACGCCAATCTTGACTGCCCCAGTCGGGAATACTATCTTGCAAAAGTCGGATAGCGCTGACTAGCCGTAAATCGTTCCGTGTCTTGGCGGGACGTTGACCTAGCGGTCGCGGCGCGCATCATAGGTAGTTGAGCCCATGATCTTCAAGGATATTAGGGACGACATCGACGCGATCCGCGCGCGTGACCCGGCCGCACGGTCTCGACTGGAAGTGGTATTATGCTACCCCGGTCTGCATGCCGTTGTTATGCATCGCCTGGCTCATTCCGCCTGGAACGCCAACCTGAAACTGCTGGGCCGCTTCATCTCCCATGTCTCGCGCTGGTTGACGGGCATTGAGATTCATCCGGCGGCCAAGATCGGCCGCCGCCTCTTCGTCGATCACGGTATGGCCTGCGTCATCGGCGAAACAGCCGAGGTGGGTGACGACGTGACGCTCTATCAGGGCGCCCTGCTGGGCGGTATTTCCCTGGAGGCGGGCAAGCGTCACCCGACGCTGGGCAACGGTGTCATTGTCGGCGCTGGCGCCAAGATCCTCGGCCCAGTCACAGTCGGCGATGGAGCCCGTATCGGCTCGAACGCAGTGGTGCTCAAGGATGTGAGCCCAGGCTCGACCATGGTCGGCGTACCCGCGCATCCGGTCATCCGCCTACCGGCGAAAGATCGGGCGGATTTCTGTGCCTATGGTCAGGATCCCGATCTGCCCGATCCGGTGGCGCGTGCGCTCGACGGGCTATGCAGCGACGTAGTGGCGATGCGGGCGCGAATCGCAGAACTCGAGAACCAGGTCGCGGTGTTGCGGGCTCAGAGCGAGCCCGAGGGCGTGGCCATGCTTGGCCGGCCCGAGGCAGCGCTGGAACTGGCGAAAGGAGAAAGGCCGTGAAGCTCAGCACCAAGGGCCGCTATGCCGTCATGGCGATGGTCGATCTTGCCAGCAACAGCAAGGGTCAGCCCATTGCCTTGGCCGACATCGCCGAGCGGCAGGAAATTTCGTTGTCGTACCTGGAGCAGCTCTTCGCCAAGCTGCGCAAAGGCGGGCTGGTGAAGAGCGTACGCGGACCAGGTGGCGGCTACCTGCTGGCCCATCCGATCGAGGAGTCCCGCGTCTCTGACATCATTGTCGCGGTCGACGAACCGATCCGCGCTACGCGTTGTGCGCCGGGTTCTCCAGCCGGCTGCCGGAGCAACAGAAGTCGCTGTCTCACCCACGATCTGTGGGAAGAGCTCGGCAACCAGATTCACCTCTATCTGAGCTCAGTCTCGCTTGCCGATATCTGCAACAAACAGGTGCTTGGCACATCGGGGGTCATCTCCCACACCTCGGCACCCGGCCACGCCGCCGATCCCGCCTCCCGTGCGAGTGCAGCGGAATAAGGAGCTGCCTATCCGGCCATGACACGCCCGGTTTACCTCGACTACAACGCGACCGCGCCGCTCAAGCCAGCGGTCATCGATGCGATGACCGCGGCCCTGAGCGAGTGCGGCAATGCCTCGTCGGTGCATCGCTTCGGCCGACTTGTCCGCCGCGCCATCGAGGCGGCGCGCGATGAGGTTGCGGCCCTGGTCGGCGCCGAAGCGCGGCAGGTCATTTTCACCAGCGGCGGCACCGAGGCTAACAACCTGGCGATCAGGGCGGCAGGTGCGGGACGGCGCATTCTGGTGTCGGCGGTCGAGCATGACTCAGTGCTGCGGGCCGTTCCCGGCGCCGAGATCATCCCGGTCGACGCGCGCGGCGAGGTCGATCTGGCCGTGCTCCAGGCGAAGCTGGAGGACGACCGGCGGCCGGCCCTTGTCTGTGTGATGTTGGCGAACAACGAGACCGGCGCCACGCAGCCGCTCGCCCTGGTCACCCATCTAGCGCACGCCCATGGCGCGTTAGTGCACTGCGACGCAGTGCAGGCGGCCGGAAAGATGGCCATCGATGCGACGCGCCTGGAAATCGACACCCTGGCGCTGTCGGCGCACAAGCTCGGCGGACCGCAGGGTATCGGCGCGCTTATCGTGCGAGACCATATCGAACTGCATCCGATGCTTCTGGGCGGCGGGCAGGAACGAGGCTGGCGGGCCGGCACCGAGAATGTGCCGGCGATCCGCGGTTTCGGCGTCGCGGCCCGGTTGGCGCGCGAAGAACTACCGGCGATGCAGGCGTTGGGCGCCTTGCGCGATGTCATGGAGCAGCGCCTGCGGCGCTTGACGCCGGACGTTGTGGTGCTGGCCCCGGGCGCTGGCCGTCTGCCCAACACCAGTTGCGTTGCCCTACCTGGTGTTCTGGCGGAAACGCAAGTGATGGCGCTGGATCTGGCAGGGATCGCGGTAAGCGCCGGCGCGGCCTGCTCGTCGGGCAAGGTGCGGTCGTCGCATGTGCTACGCGCCATGGGCAATTCGCCTGACATAGCCGGCAGTGCGATCCGGATCAGCCTCGGCTGGCGCACGGCGCCGGAGGATATCGAGCATTTCGTGGATGCCTGGACGACCATGGTCGCGCGCATCCGCGGCAACCAGCACGCCGCACGGGTCATCCCCGTGCCGGCCGCTTGACGCGAAGGGAAGAGCAATGGCGACGGTACCCCAGGCCACGGTCGTGAAGAAGACCAGCGGCAGCAATCTGCCGAAGCGGCCGGTCTATCTCGACTACCAGGCCACGACGCCGACGGACCCGCGCGTGGTCGAGGCGATGATGCCCTACTTCGTCGAGAAGTTCGGCAACCCGCATTCGCGCAACCACGAGCATGGCTGGGAAGCCGAGGAGGCCGTGGAGAAGGCGCGCAAGCAGGTCGCCGAGCTGATCGGCGCCGACGAGCGCGAGATCGTCTTCACCTCCGGCGCCACCGAGTCCAACAATCTAGCCATTGCCGGTGTCGCCCGCTTCTACAAGGACCGGAAGGACCATATCGTCACGTTGCAGACCGAGCACAAATGCGTGCTCGATACCTGCCGCCATCTCGAGATGGAAGGTTTCAAAGTCACCTATCTGCCGGTTAAGAAGGACGGGCTGGTCGATCTCGACGTGCTGAGAAACGTGATCACCGACAAGACGGTGCTCGTCTCGGTCATGGCCGCCAACAACGAGATCGGCGTCATCCAGCCCCTAAAGGAGATCGGCGAGCTGTGCCGTGCGCGTGGCGTATTCTTCCATACCGACTGCGCGCAGGCCTTCGGCAAGATTCCGCTCGACGTCGAGGCGATGAAGATCGACCTGATGAGCATCTCCGGCCACAAGATCTATGGACCGAAGGGTATCGGGGCGCTCTTTGTCCGGCGTAAGCCACGTGTGCGTCTTGTTCCGCTTATTCACGGCGGCGGCCAGGAGCGTGGCTTCCGCTCTGGCACGTTGCCGACACCGCTTTGCGTTGGGCTGGGTGCCGCGGCCGAGATCGCCCGCAGGGAGATGGCGGACGAGACCGCGAAGCTGCTCAAGCTGCGCGACCGGTTCTATAAGTCGGTCACCAGCCGGCTGCCCGAGGTCTACCTCAACGGCGACATGGAGCACCGGCTGCCGGGCAATCTCAATCTGTCGTTCGCCTATGTCGAAGGCGAAGGGCTGATGATGGGCATCAAGGACCTGTCGGTCTCGTCGGGTTCGGCCTGCACCTCGGCCTCGCTCGAGCCGTCCTATGTGTTGCGGGCGCTGGGCGTGACGGAAGACCTCGCCCACACCAGCCTGCGTATCGGCTTCGGCCGCTTCACCACCGAGAGCGAGGTCGACTATGCGGCTGATCGCATCGTCGAGGCGGTGACGAAACTGCGTCAGATGAGCCCGCTGTGGGAAATGGCGCAGGAGGGTATCGACATCACCAAGATTCAATGGGCGGCCCACTGACCCCACTGGGGGCTGGCAAGGGCATGCTATAAGCGGAATCGAACGGAGACGAGCATGGCATACAGCGAAAAGGTCATTGACCACTACGAGCACCCGCGCAACGTGGGGTCGCTCGACAAGAACGATCCGGGTGTCGGCACCGGCCTGGTCGGCGCGCCGGCCTGTGGCGACGTGATGAAGCTGCAGATCAAGGTGAGTCCGGACGGCATCATCGAGGATGCCAAGTTCAAGACCTTCGGCTGCGGCTCGGCAATCGCCTCGAGCTCGCTGGTGACAGAGTGGGTCAAGGGCAAGACGCTCGACGAGGCCGCGACGATCAAGAACACCGAGATCGCCCAGCACCTGGCGCTGCCGCCCGTGAAGATCCACTGTTCTGTCCTGGCTGAAGATGCGATCAAGGCGGCGATTGGTGACTATAGGGCCAAGCACGGCCAGGCAAAGGCGGCGGAGTGACAATGAACCTCAGCGAGCCCACGCCCCCGACGGCTCCGGCGCCGCATCCGGCGCCAGGCAACCCGGCGGCCGCGCCGGCCAAGCGGCCGGCGCGGCCGCGCCCGCCGCCGATGAACGTGACACCTGCGGCCTTGGGGCGGGTCAAGGCACTGCTCGAGAAGCGCGGCAAGCCGTCGGTCGGCGTGCGCATCGGCGTGCGCACACGCGGCTGCTCTGGTCTCAGCTACACCCTGGAATACGCCGACGCCAGGACGCCTGGCGACGAGGCTGTCGAGGTCGACGGCGTAACCATCCTGATCGACCCCAAGGCGTCGATGTTCCTGTTCGGCACGGAGATGGATTTCACCGAGGACAAGCTGCAGTCCGGTTTCGTGTTTCGGAACCCGAACGAGAAGGGCCGCTGCGGCTGCGGCGAATCCTTCCACGTCTGACGGCAATGCGGTGCTCCGCGCGGACGGGCCTCGCCGGTTCGGCGGGGTGCCGGCCGCAACGTTTTGGTGGCAGAAGGCAATGGCTGCTCTCGACGGATCCCTGACGGCTTCGACACCCGGCGTCTGCTGGTCCTGCGGCGGTCCAGTCGATGCGGCGTCGACGTTCTGCGCGACTTGTCGTGCGGTTCAGCCGCCGCGGGTGCTTGACCATTTTGCCCGGCTGGGCCTGCCGGTCGATTTTTCCGTCGACCCGGTGGAGCTAGACCGCCGCTATTTCGCCCTGCAGCGCCAGCTCCACCCCGACCGCTTTGCCACCAGAACCTCCCGCGAGCGGGCGATCTCGCAAAGCCAGGCTGTGGCTCTCAACGAGGCCTATGAGACGCTGAAAGATCCGCTGGAGCGGGCAACCTACCTGCTGAAGCTCAAGGGTATCGACGCCAATCCCGACGGTTGCCACACGGTCAAGGACCCCACCCTGCTCATGGAGCAGATGGAGCGGCGCGAAGCCTTGGTGGCGGCCTCGACCGCCGCCGCCGTGGACACGCTGGCACGCGAGGCGGCAAGCCATGTTACGGAGAGTGAAGCGGCAATTGCCGCTGCCTTTGCTGCCGGCCAGCTCGAAAAGGCTGGGGCGGAGACGACGCGGCTCAAGTATCTCGTCAAGCTGGTCGAGGAAGCGCGGGCCCGTAAGGCGCGCTTGGCCGCCGGGACCTCTTCCGCCGCCTAGCCCGATCATGCAGCTTCTTCAGATTCACGAGCCGGGCGAGACGCCGCTGCCGCATGAGCAGGAGCGGGGGCTTGCCGTCGGTATCGATCTCGGCACAACCAATTCGGTTGTCGCGATTGCTCGTCAAGGCAAGGCTGAAGTCCTCCGCGATGCGGCCGGCAACGCGCTGGTGCCGTCGATCGTCGCTTATGGCGAGGATGGCGTCGTGCGGGTCGGCGATGCGGCACTTCGTGAGCTCGAATATCAGCCCGAGACGGTCGTCAGCTCGATCAAGCGCCTGATGGGGCGGGGGACCGGGGATGTGAAGACTTTGGGCGGGACGCTGCCCTATGAGCTCGGTCCGCCGGCCGAAGGCGGCATGGTGCGCCTCAAGATCGGGAAACGGCTCCTTTCTCCCGTCGAGATCTCGGCGGATGTCCTGCGGACCCTCAAGGATCGTGCGGAGATCGCGCTGGGACAGAGCGTGGATCGGGCGGTGATTACGGTGCCGGCCTATTTCGACGATGCTGCGCGCACGGCGACGCGGGACGCCGCCCGTATTGCGGGGCTCGAAACTCTGCGTCTGGTCAACGAGCCGACGGCGGCAGCCCTGGCCTACGGCCTCGATAGCGGTTCCGAAGGCCTCTACGCCATCTACGACCTTGGCGGCGGTACGTTCGACTTCTCGCTGCTGCGGCTAGAGAAGGGTGTGTTCCAGGTTCTCGCCACCGGCGGCGACACGGCCCTCGGTGGCGACGATTTCGATCATGCGATTGCCGAGATGTTTCTCAGGGAGCGCGGCGGCCGGGTCAGCGCCGATGAGGTTAAACAGATGCTCCTCGTGGCACGCGGCGCCAAGGAGGCCCTGACCGAGGAGACGGACTGGAAGGCTGCCGTCGCTATCGGTGAAGTAAGATCCAGCCACGCACTCGATCGTGCGACATTGGAAACCATCATCGCCCCGTGGCTCGAACGCACTCTCGGCATCTGCCGGCAGGTGCTCGAAGACGCCGGCGTGGAGCCGACGGGATTGCAGGGCGTTGTTCTCGTGGGCGGCTCGACCCGCACGCCGCTGGTACGGCGTAAGGTGGCGGCACTGTTCGGGCGCGAACCGCTCTCCGACATCAATCCCGACGAGGTCGTGGCCGTTGGCGCAGCACTGCAGGCTGAGGCTCTCACCGCCGGGTCCGATACGCTGTTGCTCGACGTAACGCCGCTTTCGCTCGGCCTGGAGACCATGGGCGGGCTGGTCGAGAAGATCGTCGAACGCAATACGCCGATCCCCGTGGCCAAGGCGCAGGAGTTCACCACCTATCAAGATGGCCAGACAGCAATGGCCATCCACGTCGTTCAGGGGGAGCGCGAGATGGTCGATCAGAACCGCTCGCTAGCGCGCTTCGAGCTGCGCGGCATCCCGCCGATGGTTGCAGGCGCTGCCCGGATCCGCGTGAGCTTCGCTGTCGATGCCGACGGGCTGCTGACAGTCAGTGCCCAGGAGAAGACCACCGGCATCGAAGCACGGGTCGAGACCAAGCCAAGCTATGGCCTCTCCGAAGACGAGATGGCGGGGATGCTGCGCGCCAGTATCGAGAATGCGCAGGAGGATATGACGCGCCGGCTGCTGACCGAGGCGCGCGTCGAGGCGCGGCGTGCAGTCAATGCAGTCACCTCCGCCTTGGCGGTCGACGGCGACCTGCTGGATGCTGCTGAACGTGTGGCCATCGACACGGCGGTGGAGGGCGTGGAACGGGCTATCTCCGGCAGCGACCGCGATGCAATCAGCGCCGCGGTCGAGGGGCTTGAGCAAGGGACGCGGAGTTTTGCCGAGAAGCGCATGGATCGTGGTATACGGGCGGCGCTTGCCGGCCGGCATGTCGACCAGCTTCGCTGACGGCATTGGCCTTAGCTCTTTGAAATAGATCGATATGATTTGGATGGTTGGAGCCTGATTGATGCCCAAGATGACGTTCGTCAACACCGATGGCACTCGCAAGGAGGTCGATGCCCCGGTCGGGTTGTCGGTGCTTGAGATCGCGCACCGTAACGGTATTTCGCTCGAAGGCGCCTGCGAGGGTTCGCTTGCCTGCTCGACTTGCCACGTGATTGTTAGCCCCGACGACTACGAGCGTCTGAGCGATGCGACGGAGGACGAGGAAGATATGCTCGACCTGGCCTTTGGCTTGACGCACACCTCGCGGCTGGGCTGCCAGATCATTATCACTGAGGAACTCGACGGGCTGACGGTGACATTGCCGCAGGCGACCCGCAACATGATGGTCAGCAAATAGGCCAGCCGTGCCGCAGACTCTGAAATGGACGGATGTGCGCGAGATCGCCATCCAACTCGCCGAGGCGAAGCCGGACGTCGACGTCGTCAATCTGCGCTTCACCGACCTGTGGAAATGGGTGCAGGAGCTGCCCGGCTTTGCCGACGATCCGCAAAAGTCTAACGAGAAGATTCTCGAGGCTATCCAGGCGGCCTGGCTGGAGGAACTCGACTGAGATGAGCGCCCGGATCGACGATCTACCAGTGGGTGCGCGCATCGTCGTCGCCATGTCCGGCGGCGTCGATTCCTCAGCTACGGCCGCGCTTCTGGTCGAGCAGGGCTACGACGTCGTCGGCGTTACGTTGCAGCTCTATGATCACGGTGCCGCCGTAGGCAGGAAGGGCGCCTGTTGCGCCGGTCAGGACATTGACGACGCGCGCCGTGTTGCCGAACGGCTGGGCATCGCGCATTACGTTCTCGACTACGAGCAGCGCTTCAAAGCCGACGTCATGGAGTCTTTTGCCGACGCGTATGCACAGGGCGAAACGCCCATTCCTTGCGTCGAGTGCAACCGCACGGTCAAGTTCCGGGATCTCGTGACTACGGCCCGTGACCTGGGTGCTGCGGCGCTGGCGACGGGTCACTATGTACGGCGCGTCATAGGTCCAGGGGGGGTCGAGCTTCATCGCGCGGCCGATGCGACGCGCGACCAGAGCTACTTTCTCTTTGCCACGACGCGCTCTCAGCTCGATTTCCTGCGCTTTCCGCTCGGCGGATTGCCCAAGGGCGAGACCCGCGCCATCGCCGCCCGTTTCGGCCTGGCGGTGGCCGCCAAGCCGGACAGTCAGGACATCTGCTTCGTGCCGAACGGTTCCTATGCGCGCGTGGTCGAGAAACTGCGGCCCGGGGCGGCGGAGCCCGGCGACATCGTGCATGTTGGTGGCGCAGTGCTGGGCCGCCACAATGGAATCATCCACTACACTATCGGCCAGCGGCGCGGTCTTGGAGTGGGTACCGGCGAGCCGCTCTATGTCGTTCGCCTGGAGCCGGGAACCCGCCGCGTGGTCGTGGGTCCTCGCGAGGCTCTTGCCCGGAGGCAGGTGACGTTGCGTCAGGTCAATTGGCTGGCGGAAGGGCTGCGAGGCGACGGTCTCGAGGTCGAGGTCCGCCTGCGTTCGACCAGCCGGCTGCTTCCGGCCACGCTCTACCTGAATGGCGGCCGCGGGATGGCCGTGCTTCATGAGCCCGAGTACGGCGTGGCGCCTGGGCAGGCCTGTGTTGTCTACCGCGGCGCGCGGGTCATGGGAGGCGGCTGGATCGCGGCCGAGGTGCACCGCGAAGCGGCTTGAAAAACCAGCCGGTTAGGGCGCGGTTGACGCCCAATCGGCGAGCGTCTATATCGCCACGTCTCGGGGCGGCAGGGTAGCTCAGTTGGTAGAGCAAGGGACTCATAAGCCCGAGGTCGCCGGTTCAATCCCGGCCCCTGCCACCATCATCTCATAGCGGATATTCGACGAAGGCCACGCCCTGCGGACGCTTCTGGCGACTTGCTTATGGACGGCCGCGCGTCGACTATCAGGGGACAGATAAGCGCCGGCAAGGCGGTGCGACGGGAAGAGCGCGGAGGAGCCCATGCCGGTGCAGATGGTGGAGAATCGCCGGCTCTACCGGCAGATCGCCGATCAGATCGAGAGCCTGATCGGCGCCGGAGAGTTTGCGCCGGGCGATCGATTGCCCCCGGAACGCGACCTGGCCGCGAAGCTGGGCGTGTCGCGCGCCACCGTGCGCGAGGCCATGATTGCCCTCGAGATCGGCGGCCTGGTCGATATCCGGATCGGGTCCGGCATCTATGTCACAGCGACGCGAAAGACGGAGGCGGCGAAGGACGACCCGGGCCCGGGACCGTTCGAGCTGATCGACGCGCGCCGGGCGATCGAGTCAGGGACGGCCGCGCTCGCCGCCGTTAATGCGACCGGCGAGGAGCTGGACGCTATCGCGGAAAACCTCGCGGCAATGCGAGCTGAGCACAACAACGAAGCGAGCAGCTGGGAGGCGGACAGACTCTTCCACCTCAACATCGCACGTGCGACCCACAACGCCTTGCTGGCCCGTACGGTGAAGGAGCTCTGGGACTGGCGGGAGGGGCCGATGTGGACGCGGCTGCATGGCACGCTCTATCTCGGCGACATCCATGATCGCTGGCACGCAGACCACGAACGTATCTTGGCCGCGCTGCGCAAGCGTGACCCGGCAGCGGTCGCCGCGTCAATGGAAGCCCACCTGCTGGGCGTCAAAGAGATACTGCTGAAAGCTATCAGCGAGAACGGTTGAGCAGTCCGCCGAGGCCCAAAGACAGCTCCGCCGCGAAGCAGGGAGAGGGAGGAGGATTCCCCCCGCTTCGCGGCGGCGAGGCTGAGGTGGCAGTTAACGAGTGCCACACTCGC